>Ga0114908_1000007_pt1 | contig 268218 bp, 231 predicted proteins | sample MalvireepMed_s17_FD_87292 | JGI IMG/M metagenome (GOLD analysis project Ga0114908, IMG submission 87292) | Marine viral communities from the Global Malaspina Expedition - Malaspina viral metaG DeepMed_s17 | ecosystem: Environmental > Aquatic > Marine > Oceanic | place: Mediterranean Sea... | reverse complement strand
TATTATATGTATTAAGTTATTGTGTGGCAAATTTTTGTGGATAACTAATATCAATTTACCCCAAACATAGCCTTCTTTTGTTTCTACCTTTATTCCAAGAATTCTGCAATAGAAAACAAAAGTGCTTTTGTTCATTTTTTAATCTTAAAAAGAAGCAAATGAACAATTTATTTATACTAGAACGATTAGATCGTTTGGAACGGCTCATGATAGCCAACAAAGAAGTGCTAACCTTTGAGGAGACCTGTGACTATACCGGGATTTCCAGAAGTTATCTGTACAAGCTGACCGCAGGGGGAAATATTCCGCATTCCAAGCCTAATGGAAAAATGATATTCTTTGAAAGGAAAAAGCTGAATGAATGGCTTCTCCAAAACAGTAGATTGACCCAAGAAGAGATCAATGGGAGGGCTTTAGAGCACTCATTTAAAATTAAGGGGTAATGGCTTCTATCAAGCATGAGGGCAATCTTTATTTTGTCAAGGACTCTAAGAAGAAAACGGTGTTTGACTACACCATGGAATATCTGGAGGCCAAATATGATATCATGTACAATGAGATTTCCCATGACTTTCAAATCGCATTCAAGGGTTCAAAGGATTGGCATTACTTGAACCTGAACTCCCTTATTATTGAATTGGCCAAGGCAGGGGTTGATATCCCGACCGGAAAACTGGAGATACTGATACGATCGGAGTGGATTCCCAAGTACAATCCCATCAAGGAGTATTTCAACAACCTCCCGAAATGGGACGGAGAGGACCATATCCTAAAATTGGCATCCTATGTGCCGACCTATGAGAAAAGGGCATTTAACTATCATTTCAAAAAATGGTTGGTCCGTGCCATTAGATGTGCTGTTGAACCCAATTATTTCAACAAGCAGGCTTTCGTGCTTTCCCATCAGGGACAAAACTCTGGTAAGTCCACATTGTGCCGATTTCTGTGCCCATCCGAGCTTAGTGAGTACATGGCCGAGGACATCAGCAATGACAAGGATGCCCGGATACAGCTGTGCCGGAATTTTTTGTACAATCTTGATGAACTGGCCGTGCTGTCCAAAAAGGATGTGAATGCCCTAAAGTCATTTTTTTCCAAGACCTTTATAAATGAACGCCTGCCATATGATAGAAAGAATACGACCCTGTCCCGGATTTGCTCCTTTGTGGGCTCCACCAATATGTCGTCCTTTTTGAACGATGAGACCGGGTCGGTCCGTTGGCTCTGTTTTGAGCTCAAAGAAAAAATCGATTTTTCGTATTCAAAAGAGGTCGATATCAACAAGGTCTGGTCACAGGCGTATCATTTGGCCTACTCGGACCCCAGCTTTGACTCCGAACTTTCCATTGAGGACATACAGGAGAACGAGGAAAGGAACAGGAAGTATACCAAATTGACCTCGGAACAGGAAGTGGTTGCCAAATACTATGAAAAATCCAACGATATGAAAGACTTCAGGACGGCATCGGATATCATGGTTGAGATCGCTTGTCTCAACCTAAGGCTCAATCACATCAATATCGGTCGGGCACTGGCCGGGTTTGGCTTTCAAAAGGTCAAGCATCCCAAACGACAGGTTTATGGCTATTTGTCCCGACCACTCTTTGGCGGAAGCCCCTGGGAAATGGAATTTGCAAAGAAAGAAGAATAATACCTACCTAATTACCTAAAGCAGGATAAAGCCAATGGTCATGGGGCAAAACTTTAGGTAGGATATATAACTTCCATCTTACCTAGAGGTTACCTAACCTACCTAATGGGTAAGATAGGTAAGTTGGAAAAATATCTGACCTCGCTTGAAAACCCTCGTCATCATTGGGTTAGGTAGGAAGGTAGGAGAAATAACAAAACTAGAGACAATGAAAGAAAAAAATAGAAATACCATGGACTGCGAAAAAGCCCGCAACATTGACATCGTTTCCACGCTGGCCAAGTCGGGGCACTTTCCGGTTCGGAAAACGGAAAAAGAAGCTTGGTTCCTCAGCCCGTTCCGTACCGAGACCCAAGCCTCTTTCAAGGTATCGTTGAAAGAGAACTATTGGATAGACTTCGGGACCTTTGAAGGGGGCAGCACCATAGACCTGGTCATGAAAATGGAGAACTGTTCGGTAAAGGAGGCATTGAAACGATTGTCGGGTCCTACAGAATTTTTTTCTTTTCGCCGGCAGCCGAACCCAACCAAGAAGGAACATAGGGCCAATCCGATTGAAATCATCGAGGATAGGGAAATCGAACACCGGGCCCTTCGAACTTATCTGAGCTCCAGAAAGATCTCGACCAAGACCGCACGAAAACTGTGCAAGGAGGTCCACTATCAAATAGGTGAGCGGAAATATTTTGCCATCGGGCTCCGAAACAGGTCGGGGGGCTGGGAACTGCGGAACAGCTATTGGAAAGGGTCCACCTCACCAAAGGATGTTTCGATAATGGGGAACAGATCAAAGAAATTGGCCATTACGGAAGGTATGTTCGATATGCTCACCCTAATGGAGCTGATACCGGAGATCGGCAACAGCCACGATGTTTTGGTATTGAACACCACGGCCTTTGTAAAACGGATGATAAAAGAAATAGGGGAATATGAAAATGTGGAGCTGTTTCTTGATAGGGACAAAACGGGACTGGGTATGACGGAACTTTTATTGGAAAAGAGCCCGAACAGTAGGGATATGTCCTTTCTCTATGAAGGTTTCAAGGATATGAACGAATGGAAGGTAAAAAGCGCGAAGGATGAAGTTCGGCAACGGATTCAAGATGTGTCATTGTCATGACAATCTTGCTTTTGCTCCCGTAGGTCGCAAAAGATGATGTGAAAATGAAGAAAGAGTTCGTCCAGTTCCGGTGCTCGGTCTACGAGAAGAAACTACTGAAGGTAAAGGCCCGGAAAAGCGGTCTTTCCGTCAGTGAGTACTGTCGGCGTGCCGCCTTCGAAGACCGTATCGTGGAGCGGATGACGGACGAACAGATAGAGGCCTATAAGCTATTGGTCAAATACCAACGAAATTTTAGGCTGATCACCAATATGTTCCGAAAGCGGAACCCCAGGTTGGCCGAGGAAACGGCGCAGCTGGCCAAAGAGATAAGACAACACCTTTTAAATTTCAAGAAATGATAGGCATGGGAAAATCCATATCGCACACCGCAGCCTCCATGAGCTACGGGATGAACCAGGAGAAAGGATCGGAGATCATCCATAGCCAATATCTGGCCGGGGAGACCCCACGGGAGATCACCGAGGAGTTCAAGGTCATCCAAGAGCAGAACGAACTGTGCAGGAAGAACACGCTCAGCTTTGTGCTGAGTCCCACTATCGAGGACGGGAGGAAACTGGAAAGGGAACAGCTCAAGGAAATGACCGAAAGGTTCCTCAAGGAAATGAACCTCAAGCAGCATCAGGCAGTTGCCTTTGTCCATAGGGACAAGGAACATGTGCACGTCCACCTGTATGCCAATCGGATAAACTTTCAGGGAAAGGCCTACAATGACAGCTTTATCGGAAAGCGGAGCCAACAGATGGCCGATCGGGTGGCCAAACAAATGGACCTGACCACGGTAAGGGAGGCACAACAGGAAAAACTGTACCGGATGCATGAGCTCAGGGCCGAAATACAGAAAATCCATGAAAAGGTCATGGCCAGGGACAGGCCAAGGGATTTTGACCAATACATCAAATCGATGGAGGAGAACAATGTAAAGGTAATTCCGAGCATCAACAGGCAGAACCAGTTACAAGGCTTCCGTTTTGAGTACAAGGGAACCAACCTAAAGGGAAGTGAGGTGCACCGTTCCATGTCCATGGGCAGGATTGCCCGTCAGATGAACTTTGAGAAAGAAAGGGCACAACGGATTGCCAAGGACAAGAGCATGGAACTTTTGGGCAAGACCGTGAATGTCCCGACAAGTCTGACCCAGACCATCATAAAGAAAACCATCAAATTGGCCATCAAGGTGGTCAGGGACACGGGAATAGGAATCTAAACAAAACATCATGGCAAAACTCGATTAAATAGCGGAACTGTTGACCGAGGAGATCAACGGGTTTGAGAAGAGCATTGGCCGTTTGGAAAAGATGCATGGAAATTTACAAAACCTTCCGTTGAGGCCAGATACCACTGAGATCAAAGCACTTTTAATGGATTACAGCAACAATCAAAAGAAGACCATTGAGGAACAGCAAAAATTGATGCAAAGGATTCTTGGCAAAGTGGAGAAATCAATTCAATTACCAACTTGGGCCATAAAACTGTCCTGGGGATTGTTGCTCTGTGTGCTAATGGTGCTTGGATTTTCGGTGTTTCAGTTGTCAAGGATATCAAAGAAGGAAGAGGCGGCATTTATCAAAGGGCGGGACAGTGCGATGGGACATTATGGGACATTCCTTGATGAGAGCCCACAGGGAAAGGAGCTGTACCAAAAATGGCTGGAAGAAAAAGGCAAAAAGTAGGACAGCGCCCTGCCCCATTTTTGATAGACGCTTTTCTTTCCGAACGCTACAAAAATAGGACAGGATCCATGCGCTGAAGTTGGAGGTAAGGATTTGGGGGTTCACTCCATTCACCATTGGTGTTATCTTCATTCGATGATATGCGATAACCCTTAAATATTGATGTTTAAATAAACCGAAAATCTATTCTTTACTTCCACTTTACCGCCATTTAGATCTTGTGCAATGGGCAGCATAGTGGAAGCTCCCAATGCCAATGTTCTGTAATTGATCTCAACACCAGCCTTTCCAAAAAATGCATTCCCCCCGGTATCATGGACCACCAAACCATACTCTTCGTTCTTTTCAAAGAGTTCGCCTCCCAGACCAAATTGGGGTGTAAGGGCAAAATCGTTTCCAAAATAATAGGTCTTGTAGGTATTTAGAGCATAATTGAACTGGTTCCCAAAACGATACTCTTTATCATTTTTCGATTTTAGTGTATAGTTGGCCATGAGTGACAAACCCCAATTGCGATGGGTGACCCCATAATTGGCAGCCAAAAGATAATCCCAACTACCTGTACCCAATTGGAAACTTGGGTTTACACTGCCTTCCAGATTTTCCTCGTCAAATCTCCCTGTTGGAATTTTAAGGCCTCCACCCAATTGTAGGGTGTGTTGGGGTTTGATGGATATGATACTGTCCGGTGTTTGTTTCAAGATTTGGTAAAATCCCAATATTGTTGCGTCCCCCAGACCATTTATGTTCTGTTCGGTGTCATCGGAAAACTCCCTTGAATGGAACTGATAGGGCATAACCGCATTTACCATGAATCTTTTGCCAATTGGTAATTGGGTCCATAATTGCACCGTATTGAAGTTTTCATCGATCCACGGAGAGTTCGCAAATATACCGTCCCGTGAACGATAACGTTGGGCAATGTACCTAAGCCCTATAAAGTTGTTGTTCAAGCCTGTTCCAAAGCCCATACTACCTCCATTGCCACTACATCCGCATGTGTCGCAAAAGTCATCGTACAGGAATGTCGCCGAGCTTATGGTTGTCACTGGATCATCCGGGACAATATTTCCCTTCAGTGAAAAGGTGAATGCCAATAAGGCAAATGCTATTATAAAATTTTTCATAGATCAATATTCTGCAAAGCGTTCATCATTAATAAATTGTTCATCGGTAAGCGTCCCCAAGAAGGCGATAAGAGCCTGTTCCTCGATATCGGTCAAGGCAATTCCCAAGCCATTTTCAGATTTCAGCAGAGGATCCAAAGTCGGTGAATCCTGTACGCCGTTCCGGTAGAAGTTCAATACCGATTCAAGGCTTCCAAATCTTCCATCGTGCATGTATGGTGCCGTAAGGGCCACATTTCTCAGACTGGGTACCTTGAACTTATAATTGTCATTGACACTCCCGGTCACTTCTGCCCGTCCTATATCGTTTAGGCTTGGGTTTGGGGGAAGGCCATTGTTCCGAAAACCGCCATCGGAAAACAGATCTGTGGTATGGCAGCTTGCACATTTTTCCTGAAAGATGTTGAGCCCTTCCAATTCCTGTTCGGTGAGGGAAACTCCATCCTCGTTCCTGACATATTTATCATATTTGGAATTGTATGAAACCATCATGACCATGAACTGGGCCAAAGCCTTCAAGAAATTTTCATGGTTTACCCCGCCCTCTTCAAAAGCGGCATTGAATTCCTTTTGATAGGTTTCATCTAGCTGTAATTTTTGAAGTACGCCCGTCATGGTCTCGCCCATTTCCACTTCATTGGTGATGGGGATAATGGGAAATAGGTCCAGATGACTGGTGGCCCCGTCCCATGCAAATTCAGAGAAAAAGGCCATATTGGCAATAGAAGGGGTATTCCTTGTGCCTTCCAGATCATCGATTCCATGGCTGAACTGATGACCATGGTGGGTAAATGAAAACCGTTGTTCATGGCAAAAGCCACAAGAAATGAATCCATTGGCGGACAATTTTCCATCGTAGAACAATTTTTTCCCCAATGCGAAGCCAAACTTGGTAGGTGGATTTTCCTCCACATCGTATACCATAGGCGGAAAGTTGGAAGGCAACGTAACGGTTAACCTTTCATCTTGCTCTACCTCAATATATTCACCATCATTACTGCAAGAGCCCAATGCCAAAAGGAAAGGGACCCAATATAGATATCTCATAATGTCATATGGTTTAGGATAATGGGCCGCCCTTTATAGGACAGCCCATAGACTCATTTTAGTGGGAGCTACCGTCCCCGTTATGGACATGGTCCACACTGAACATATTAGAGGCGTTCACCGCAATCTTGGGTGATTTTTCCTCACTTACCATGATGACCGCCTGTTCTGTCAAGGATATCTTGTTGATACCATCCAGAATGGAACTGGCATCCACGACCAAATGGATAATGGGTGATAGATCATCACTTACCAAGGCTTCCGTGCCCAATGTCAAGGTAGTTTCCTTGTAATTGTCCAGGCTTGACCCGTGGCTGCCCATATGAATTTTAAAATCAGTGGCATCGGTAACCGTTGGTGAAGTGAAAGTCCCTTCGAAATTCAGAAACTTATATCCCGCTTGCCAGGACCACATCATATTGGTTTCCTCGGCTTCTGTTAGAAAATCCCCTTGTCCTTCGGCCCCTTGCAGGTATTTCTCCTGATCAACCCCAATGCCAAAGGTCATTGAAGTATATCTTCCCGCAGGAACGTCGGACAGGAGCACTTCAGTATTTCCAGTTTCTTCACTGGTGATAAAATAACCTGAGTCTTTTGGATAGGTAAAAACATTCCCGTCTTCATCGGTCAACCTAAAGTTGCTTATGATATAATTCAGACGACTGACGGTAAGGGTCTCACTTTGTGAGTTTGTATAGCTGGATGTTGACAGCAAGAGGTCATCGCCTGCCATGCTATTGTCAAATTCGATTTTGACCATTCCCGTACCGGTCAGTTCCATGGTCCCATCGTCATCACTGCTACAGGAGACAACAAAGACAAACAGGAACAATACCAATGATATTTTATAAAATGATTTCATGATTGATTTCAATATGATATATGTGGAAACCCCAGTGTTAAAACACAGGGTCTCCTTTGTTAAAAATGATTTGAAAATGTCCATTGCGCCCCAGAATTGGGGGCAATTGAAAAACTATGGCATATGAAGATGGCTTCCTATTAAAAATGGAAGCTCCAAAATATGCCCATTAAAATCAACAATTTGGTGGGTGGAATACCGAGCCATTAAATTGTACCGGTTCACCAATGGATAGGTTTGGTATGTTATTTTTTCTATAGATCTTTTCCTGGAATTCTAGGAGGAGGATCTCAACAAAGCCTATGGGATATTCCCTTAAGTCAATCGCAGGTAGATTTTGTTGTTTTTCATTTCGCTCCTCTTGTAACATCTTGGCCAGATAACATTTTCCGTTACAGTTGAGCATTGGTTTGTCCTTATTGACACAAAGGTACTCAGCAATGTAATCTTGATTTACTACATACTCAAAGACAGGCAGTACAGGCCTAAGCATGGCCAATACGTAGAGAAGCGTGAAAAATATGGGCAGCCATCGAGTCTTCAAGAAACCTAAGGTTTGGTTTTGCAAAGATAAAATGATATTCTAAAACAATACCAGATTTAATTCAAATTCAGGATAGGAAGTTTGTCAATTGCTTCATCCTGCAATCGTTGAACATGGTTGAGATATTTCAAAGTACTTCTGGTTGAGCTATGACCCATGGCATCGGCAACAGTTTTGAGGTTGGCCCCATTGATAAGTAATTGACAGGCAAAAGTATGCCGGGCACAATAAAAGGTAATGTGCTTTTCAATTTGGGCCCTATTAACCCAGTAGCGTATTGCTTTGTTGGCTCCATTATCACTTAATGATTGTATATTGAAAATAAAATCATCTTTTCCCCCTGGTTTGCCCAAGATGTCAAGAGCTGTTTGATTAAGTCTGTTATTAATCAGTTCCCCTGTTTTGTTTCTAGTTGTTATCAGTCGGCCCTTGTTTATATTTTTCCACTTGAGCTTTCGGATTTCGGCAAGGCCAAGGGAAGTGAAGCAAGCAAATAGAAAGGCTCTTTTTACTGCAGTATTTCCACATTTGGTATTGGCAAGTATTTGAAGTTCATCCTTATCCAAAACTTGTTTTTTTAATGTATCGTCTTTGTTCGGATTGGAAAACCTTATGTCTGCTGTTGGCATTTCATTCAGGTAACCTTGAATTTTTGCGGCTTTTAAAACTTTCTTGAACCTAGTGAAATAGTTATGTGCCGTTTCACCGGCCAGACCTGCGTCATGTATCAAATAATCTTTGAACAAGGTCATGGTTTTGGGACCAATCCCCGTGATAGTTAACCTCGGATTGTTGACAGCCTCTTTAAATTTCTCCACAGAGCTTGCAACAATGCGTACATCCTTGTTTTTATAATCCTGAATGTATTTTTCTGCAAAAACAAAAAATTAATCTTCTTTAGGTGCTGCGGAATATGCCCTGTTTCATCGGACAAAACTTCCAATTCCCTATTGGCACGAATTCTTTCGGCAATTCTTTTCTTTTCAAATTTGGAAGGATCCTTGGGTAGTATTTTTATTTTTAGAAATTCCCTCCACCTTTCTCCGTTATGATGGATGTCCAGATAGAGGCTTTTTGCTCCTGATTTTAAAGTTCTGCTTCGAAGTTGTACTGACATAAAAAGTGACGTAAGAGTGACGGTTTTTGTCTAAAAATACGAAATGAAGGGAAAACAAACAAGGGATAATTTTATATAAATAATTGATATACAACTAATTATAAACAAATAGCATCAAATAAAATTAAACTGAAATTCACACCCAAGGTACTTAAAAACCCTGATAACAAATTTGTTGTCAGGGTTTTGTCATTTCGTAAGTGACGGTTTTGAGATAAAAAATGCTAAAATTACCACTCTAAAACTTCAGGATCTTTCCAGATTTATGGATAAACTTAGTCACAAATTTTCTAAAGGTCCTAACCGTATAACAAGTTAATTATGGGCAGTAAAGCGCAATACTGTGGCTGTTATACTTTAATTAATTCATAACTGATATTTTGAATCTTGTCAAGATATGTTGTTAGAGAGAGCAGTTTAATACCTATCTTTACATGAATAGTTCAAACCCTTTTAAAGTCCTACTAATTGTCTTATTGCCGTAGAGAAAAGGTTTTTACGCATCTATTTACAAATATTTCACAATTCTTCAAGGTATAGGAATCAAAAATAAATTCGTATTTCCTTTATAAGCTTTGATGTTTGACATCTGAAGCATGATTTGCAACATTTAGGCAATTAGAGGTTTTTTGACCAAGACTTCACCATTGAGGAAGACCATTCAAACTGAATGAAATTATATATAAAATACATGGTCAGTCTTCGCTGCAAAATGTTGGTAAAGGAAGAATTGACAAAGTTGGGAATGGATTATGTTACATTGAACCTGGGCATGGTGGAAACTATGGAGGAAATTACCCATGAAAAGAGAATCCAACTCAAAAATAATCTACTGAAGTCTGGATTGGAATTATTGGATGACAAGAAGAGCATATTGATTGAAAAAATCAAGAATGCAATAATCGAAATGATCCATCATACTGATGAGATCCCAAAAACCAATTATTCCGAGTATTTAAGTGAAAAATTAGGATATGACTATACGTATTTGTCCAACATGTTTTCTGAAGTTAAAGGAATCACTTTACAGCATTATATCATTAAACACAAAATAGAAAGAGTAAAGGAGTTGCTTTTATATGACGAACTCAATCTTACCGAAATAGCATATAAACTCCATTATAGCAGCTCTGCACATCTCTCCAATCAATTCAAAAAAGTCACTGGTCTCACACCCTCCTATTATAAAAAGTTAAAGGAGAAAAGGACGCAAAACTTGGAAAACCTGTGATATATGTAAAGTTTATAATTATTTATGTAGCATAACCCACCTGATTCCAACGCACCTTTGTCCACTGCTGATAATTATATGATCAGCTCGATAACAACCATGCTATGGACATATTTAAAAAAAATATATCGGTTAAAGGGATTCTAGAAAAACTTCTTGGTCTTTCCAATACGGATATCGAACGCTTAAGATTAAAATATGAAAAAGAAAGTGAATTGCGCAAAAGTTTAGTGCCCAGTTTGATTCGAATTAAAAATGATTAAAAGTGATCTTTAATGCAATGTTGATTCATATGCTTTGAAGCAATTTAATTTGTTGATACGTGCTTTTAAATTTTTAGAAGCCCAAAAAAGAGCAGGAACTAAAAAACACTGCTCTTTTTTCTTGATGCTACTTTCCACCTGCCCAAAAGAACATTCTGTAATCATTGCCCCAGCCAGTCCAATTATCCTAAGCCAACAATAAACATTGAGTTGTGAGAAAATGTGCTATCTATTTTATTCTGTTCATAACAATGCTCATACTGGCAACTACATTGCCATGAAGGCAATGATAACTTAAATAAAAACACTATGTCAAAGGAAAAAGAGGGAAAGAAAAAGTCGGGAAAAACAGCGCTTTCAAAAACCCCCAAAGAAAAAAAGGCGGCCAAAAAGGCCAAGCGGAATGCCAAAAATAGATCGGAATAGGGAGCAGATACTAATCTTTATTGTTTAATTATGGAAAAGGGTGAGTTTGAGGAATCCAAGACATTTAACCTAACGGATATACTGGAGTTCAATTCCAATGCCATCGTGGTAAAAAACATAAGTGTCCAGAACAACTGTACCATACAGGCATTCGCATTTGATTTTGGTAAGGTGTTGCCTTATAATGAATCACCTTTTATTCGATTCATCCATATCATTGAAGGAAAGGCCGAGGTTGTAATAAACGGCAATTCTACTTTTATGCGCAGCGGGGATTCCATAATCATACCTTCTTTTACACCTTGCTCCTTTGAAGCAAATCATAAGTTTAAAATGTTATGTACCACCATAAAAAATGAATGACCAATCGATTTCATCTACACAAAAGCATTTCCAGTGAAAAAGAATCACATTACAAAAAGATATAAAAAAGGAGATCTTGTTTACGCAAAGGTAAGGCCCAGTGTTGTTCTTGTTGTACGATTGTATGTTCGAAGGGTCTATTACTGTGCCATCCAGAACGGCCCTACCATGAATGAATTGGTTTATTTTGACAGTGAACTGAAACCATATATGGGCAACCTGTAAATATAAAACATCAAGGATAAAGTAGTAAAACAAAGTGCCTTGGCCCCATAAAAAAAACCATCTTCTAAAGATGGTTTTCATAAGTTCTTTGATTATAGGATTTAATTGATCAATAATTCGACATTTACGGCATTCATGCCCTTCTGGCCTCGTTCCATTATATATTTCACCTTATCGTTTTCACGGATTTTGTCTATGAGACCAGTTTGGTGCACAAATACATCATCATTGGAGTCATTGGGTTGAATAAAACCAAAACCCTTTGCTTCATTAAAAAATTTTACTGTTCCTTCTTGCATTACTTTATGTTTAATATTAATATTAAGTTCAATGTTTGTTTTGTTGTTTTTATAATCACCTTTCTTATCCGGTAAGAATAGGTTGTACCTTCCCTAATTTTCGTAAGACTCCGACATGGTCGATGATGGCGGTGATAAATGTTCTTTTTGTGTTATAAGGAATCCCGTATTCCTTGGCAGTATCCGCTACGATACCAGATATTTTTCTGTAATGTATATGACAGACATTGGGCAATAGATGATGCTCTACCTGATAGTTCAACCCTCCAATCAGCCATGAGAATATCCTGCTCTTAGGAGAAAAATTAGTCGTTGTGGCCAGTTGGTGGCCCGCCCAGTCACTCGAAATCATTCCATCTTCATTAGGTAGGGGGAATTCAGTATTCGGCATAATGTGCGCAACTTGAAATACGGTGCTGATCAATAGACCCGTAACAAAATGCATGGTGAGAAAGGCCAGGACGATGATCCATGGAGCCAGAGGTACAACCAACAAGGGAATGACCAAGGCATAAGAAAAGTATACCAACTTCCATCCAACAATCTTCATAAGCGCATTTTTGTACCCATTCCTTTTGTTGAAAAACCCCATTTTCCGATACCGGTCAAGTCTTATGAAATCTTTGGTGGTTATCCAAGAGACAGTGGACAAGCCATAAAAGAACCATACATATAAGTATTGGAATCTGTGGAGCCCATTTTTTTTGGCATGTGGTGAGAACCGAAGGAAAAAAGGAGCATTAATGTCATCGTCGGCCCCCTCTATGTTAGTATAGGTATGGTGGAGTACATTATGTTGGATTTTCCAAACAGCGGCATTACCGCCTATAAGGTTCATGGTGTACCCAAGAAATGTGTTCACCTTTTGATTTTTGGAGTAAGATCCATGAATGGCATCGTGCATAACGCCCATTCCTATTCCGGCCATTCCTATCCCACTTATTATATAAAGGCCAAAAAGCAACAATGGGGTGGTTGCCATACCTATATTTATCAAGATCAAGGGGGCAAAAAAAACAGAGAGCATGACCATGGTCTTCACAATCATACTTTTGTTGGCATGCCTACTGATATCATTTGTTTTAAAATAAGTGCTGACCCTGTTTCTCAGCGTTATTGAAAAATCAGAATTTGAGTTTTTTGAAAATCTCGGCTTGTTGATGTCGTTAATTGCGTTTTGGTCTTGTTCGCGCATGTGATATGAAGGGATAATGGATAAGCGCAATTGGCTTGGGCATGTTGAAGAATTGTCTGGATGTGGGTACGATTACATCATTGTCCAAATCACACGTGCTTCACCATCCTTAACGTTTGGCTTAAAATATTTGACTACGTTATAAATTAAAAAGAAGAGAGCTGAAAATGAATCGAGGACTTGTGAAGACTAAATTGACTTGGGCTTTCTGAATTTTAACCTCACAAACTTACCATTTATCCGGTCAGTATTCCCCAATAATGTGTTAATTGTTGAAAATAAGTAATTTAAGAGGCGGAACTGTTTTAAATACAGAATTGCCAGTTGAAAGGCGATCAGAGTAAAAAAATGATTTTGCACGATGAAAAAAGGACCATTCCTAATTATAAAATAAACAGGACAAACAAGTTTAGTTCCGATTTAAATCCTTTCCTTTACAGCGCATCACGGGTTATGGACGATGATTGCTCCAATCCTTAAATAAAAAGATTGCCCTCTCCTTTTCCCATTTACAATTCACAAAGGGTCACTTCTTAGTTATTTTTTGCTTGAACCAATATTCACATTTTAAAGGCCAGACTAGATAGGTCAAAGTCCAAAGTTGTATTTGCCAGGGAATCCGCCATATCTCTGAAAAAGAGGTCAATGTGTAAATATTGACGTTTAAAGGCAGATTTAAATAATTAATAATAACAAGAAAACATGCTGATAATCAAGATAGTTCCAGGAGAGAACATAGAAAGGGCTTTAAAAAGGTACAGGAACAAAGTGCGGAGCACCCAACAATTAAAACGTATCCGGAACAACCAGGAGTTTACAAAAAAATCAGAGGAGAAGAGGGAGAACCTAAAAAAGGCAATCCATAAGAACGAATATTTAAAAAAGAACGAGGAGTGATTTTATGGACAAAGATTTAAACTTGGCGGTCCTGATAGACGGGGACAATATCCCTTCCAAATACGTAAAGGAAATGTTGGAAGAAATTGCCAAATATGGAAATCCGAGCATTAAGAGGATTTATGGAGATTGGACGAAGCCCAGCTTGACAAAATGGAAAGATGTCCTGTTGAAAAACGCTATTACCCCCATACAACAATATGGGTATACTACCGGCAAAAATTCAACGGACAGTGCCATGATCATTGATGCAATGGATATTCTCTATTCTGGTAAGGTGAATGGGTTTTCGTTGGTTTCCAGTGACAGCGATTTTACTCGGTTGGCCATACGGTTAAGAGAAGCGGGAATGACCGTTTTTGGTATTGGGGAGCGAAAGACCCCAGACCCCTTTATAGTTTCATGTGACAAGTTCATATATCTCGAAATACTCCATAAGACCCAAATAGGGGAGACCAATGCCCCGGAGAAAAATGAGAAAAGCAAAATTGACAAAATCACCCCAAAGGTTATCAATCTCATACTTTCAACCATTGCAGATGTGGAAGATGAGGAAGGATGGGCCTTCTTGGGCGAGGTGGGGACATTATTGCAAAAGAAACAGCCCAACTTTGATGCACGAAATTACGGATTCAAAAAACTGACCCCTTTGGTCAAGTCCATAGGTCAAATTGAAATAGGGTCCAGAAAAAATCCAAAGGGCAATGGGAACTTGATCTATGTAAGGACGATGGTCTAATGAAAAACAAAACCTATGAGATCTCTTACCATATCAAAGCAAATAACAACAAGGGATACCCTTTCCCTAAACAAGTATCTTAGCGATATAAGCCGTATCCCAATGATCACCGCAGAGGAAGAGGTTGATCTGGCAGTTCGCATAAGGCAAGGAGATAACAAAGCTCTGGAAAAGCTAGTATCGGCCAATTTGCGATTTGTTGTTTCCGTGGCGAAACAATACCAATCAAAGGGACTAAATTTGCATGATCTCATTAATGAAGGGAATGTTGGGCTGGTCAGGGCGGCGTCCAAATTTGATGAGACGCGTGGTTTCAAGTTCATTTCCTATGCAGTATGGTGGATACGCCAAGGGATAATACAGGCACTTACGGAAAAATCAAGGATGGTCAGATTGCCCTTGAACAAAATAAACGTAATCAACAAGATAAACAGCATCTCTTCCCATTTCGAGCAAGTGCATCAAAGACCACCAACCGCGGAAGAAATAGCTGAACTGATCGATTTCTCGCTATCAGAGATCCAAACATGCTTAAAACATTCTTCTTGGCCCCTTTCAATGGATGAGCCATTGGGGATTGGGGATGGAGGACTAAACTTACATGACGTAATGCGTTCCGATGAGTTTGGCAGTCCAGAACAGAAGTTGATCAATAGCTCGTTACAATTGGAAATTGATGGTATTTTGAGTATCCTGTCCTACCGCGAAGCCTTTGTGGTTAAAATGTATTTTGGTATAGGAGCGAATGATTCCATGGGATTGGAAGAAATTGCTTTTAATTTAAATCTTACAAAAGAAAGGGTCAGACAAATAAAAGTAAGAGCCTTGGTCAGGTTAAGGAGCTCCTCTAAAATAGAATTTTTAAAGGAGTATTTAAATTAAGGTCAAAAGAGCAAGGCAACAGTTACATGGTTTGCGCCAAAACCATATTGGATTGTTTTTAATACATTTGAAACATGAAGTTTTTGGCTGTTTTTCTATCCTTGTTCACAGTCCTATTGTCATCATATCCATGTTGTCAAGAGAAAGGTTCATGTTCTGAAACGTTTCTTGCAGACTCATGCGGACACGATGATTCGGAGGAGTCTCCACATGATAAGGAAAAGCCATGCTCGCCATTCTATACCTGTGGAAGATGCCCAGGGTTTACCATTGCTTATGAGAACTTGCTTAATATAAGTATAATGGAGCTTGACCTTAAAATGGATCAGGTGCCATACCAGGAGTTTGTCTCCGAAGAAGTGTACTTTTTATCCTTGAAACCACCACGCTCATTTGAAGTATAATTAACGATAAAACTTAGGCTCTTGCCTTGTTTCATGGTAAGAGAATCATACTTCAAACTTCATAAAATGAAAATAAAATTAATTGTGCTGCTTTCCCTTTTGGGAATCGGGCCTGTTTTGGCACAGAACACCCTTGACATTGTGGTCAAGGACTCCATTGACAAAGAACCCTTGATCGGCGTGACCGCCGTTTTACCCTCATTGGATATTGGGGCTATATCCAATGAATCCGGTAAAATTCATATTCAAGACATTCCCAACGGAACGTTTCAATTGCAACTGAGTTATGTTGGATACGCGAAACTTGAGCGAAGCTTTCGTTTTCCCTTGAATGCCGCACAACAAAATCAGACCCTTTATCTAGTTCCCCAGACCGAGGAAATAGAAGAAATCACCCTGGTGTCCACCAGAAGTACCCGCACCATTGAGGATATACCAACACGGGTAGAGGTCATTGCAGGGGAAGAGCTGTCCGAAAAGGGCAATATGAAACCTGGAGACATCCGTATGTTGCTCAACGAAAGCACGGGAATCCGAACCCAACAGACCTCTGCTACCAGTTATAATTCCAGTATCCGTATCCAGGGGCTCGACGGTAAGTATACCCAACTTCTCCGGGATGGATTCCCGTTGTATTCCGGATTTGCGAGCGGTTTGAGCTTGATGCAAATAGCACCTTTGGACCTTAAACAGGTAGAGGTGATCAAGGGTTCTAGTTCTACCCTTTATGGAGGAGGGGCGATAGCTGGTTTGGTAAATTTGATTTCTAAAACACCTGAAGGTGAACCCGAACTTAGTTTTATGGCCAATGGTACCTCTGCTCTTGGATTGGACTTGAGTGGCTTTTATTCCCAGAAACTCAAAAAGTTGGGGACTACTGTGTTTGCTTCCTACAATTTGGGGTCACCCTATGATCCCGCCGATATCGGCCTAACGGCAATTCCGGAGTTCGACCGATTTACATTGAACCCCAAACTGTATTGGTATCTAGGGGAGCAAACTGAACTATTGTTGGGAGTCAATGCCATTTGGGAGGACAGACTTGGTGGGAATTTGGACTATGTTAAGGGAGAACCTGTAGACGACCCATATTTCGAATCCAATAAAACCGAACGTGTTTCCACTCAATTGGGATTCAAACATGTTTTTAATGAAGAAAATCGATTGGAACTAAAGAACAGTTTCAGTTTTTACGATCGTACGATCCAGATTCCGGATTTTACCTTTTCGGGCTATCAACGTTCCTCCATTAGTGAGCTGAACTTTTCAACCAGTTCGGAAAACGGTCTTGAATGGGTGTTCGGGACCAATCTTTGGACGGAATATTTTAACGATACCAGGGAAGATCAGGCCATAGCACTGGACCAATCCTATCAAATTTTTGGATTGTTCGCCCAAAACGTTTGGCAAATCAATGAAGGGCTCAGTTTGGAAACAGGTCTTCGTACCGATTTTCATTCCGATTACGGAGCTTTGGCATTGCCTAGATTATCCATACTGTATGAGCCAAGTCAAAAATTGACATTTCGACTGGGGGGAGGAATGGGCTATAAGACCCCTACGGTTTTTACGGAGGATGCAGAACGGTTACAGTTTAGGAACGTGCTCCCCATTGATATTGATCAAATGGATTTGGAACGTTCTTTGGGCGGTAATTTTGATGTAAATTATAAATGGGTGCCCATGCCCGGTATGACCATGTCCATCAATACGCTATTATTTTATACCAGAATAGATGACCCCATGGTGTTGGAATCGGAAGGGAACGGCTTCTATTCCTTTCAACAACCCAATGGATTCGTGGATACACGTGGTGCGGAGATCAATCTCAAAGTCAAATACGGGGATTTCAAGTTGTTTACGGGCTATACCCATGCCAATGTTAAGCAACATCAAAGCGGAACAGTGTCCGACTTTCCACTGGTTGCGAAGCATCGTTTGAACAATGTGCTGATGTATGAGAAAGAGGGTGACCTTTGGGTCGGTCTGGAGGGCTATTATTACAGTCCCCAAAAGCTCTCTTCAGGGGAAACAGGTCAATCCTATTGGATCGTGGGCTTAATGAGCGAAAAGAAGATAAGTGATAAATTCTCTATTTTCCTGAATTTTGAAAACTTTTTGGATACTCGGCAAACACGATTCGATACCATATATTCAGGCAATTTAAGTGACCCACAATTTTCTGAGATATATGCACCCGTAGATGGTTTTGTGATCAATGGTGGTTTTAAGGTTAAAATTTAAAGTTCATTTGTCTTGAAGGCTATGATATAAATTCTTAGTTTACCCTGTATGTTACTTTCCTGTTGGTGATGATCGTTTGTACTCTAATATCCAATGTAATGCTATTGGAGGTTGATGAAGGTGAGCAAGTATAGGCATCGTTGAATAATTCCACTCGATACAAATATCCGTTCATGCTCATATCCGGATTGTTGATGGTCAAGGTATCCGTGTCCGTTCCTGAGTACATCCCAAGATCAGAAATGTCGGTAAAGTTTGCGCCACCGTCTGTGCTCACTTGCCATTGATATTGTGTGGTATTGGTCGTTGTGACGTTGAGGTTGCCCGGATGTCCATCAAAAATAACGGCGTTTGTCGGAATTGCCGAAACAGTGGGACTGTTTCCGGTTTCGGTATAATCATAAACGGTGTTGCCGTCACCATCTGCAGGAGGGGAATATCCACCTTGTCCCACGACCATCCCGGAAGAATTGATAGTTACTGGGGAGTTGCCCAGAAGACCATCACCATCAGGGTCGGCAAAGCCGGCCTCCACAACATCATAACATCCATCCGAGTCACTATCAATGGATGTGTAGTTTAAAAATGCATCGTTATCAGAATCGGCTATGTTGTAATTGATGGTTCCATTATTGTACTGTGATGGAGCTTGTACGGCATCTGGAATACCATCTGTGCCTACCGGACCGGGGATGCGCCCATTTACTGTGGCAACACCGTGACCGGCTTCCACGGCATCCAAAATTCCATCGTTGTCACTATCAAGGTCTAATCCATTGGCGAGGCCGTCCCCATCACTGTCCGTTGGGGAACAACCTGTGCTAAAACTATCATCGTTAACCGCAAAAAAAACAGGATCTGCGTTGGCGGAAATTTCCAATCTAAAGATGACGGCTTCTGTTCTCTCGGCGGCTGTCAACCCAAATTCAGAGAGTTCAACGGCGGCCAATCTAATATTCTTTTTTACGTTTTTATTGTTAGGGGTGTCGTTCACATTATATTGGTCGATCATTGAATTGCCTACAATGGGTGTGTTGTTCCAGTTTACTTCCACCCCATTGCCAAGGTAGTTTCCATCTTTGTCCAATAAATGCAATCTATTATAATTAGATCCCCCGGATAGTTGAGCGCCCTGGGTCAAAAGAATGTCCATGATGCCATCACCATATGCCGGGGTATTGGTGCCCCCTAATCTAAAATACCACGCATTGCCGATATTGGCAATGGCATAGGCCATGTCCAGTCCTCGTTCTCCTTGGTATAAATAAGGGTTGAAGGGAATTCCTCCGGTTGTCAACAAAGGACCTGCAGCTTGTCCGTTGTTCCCATCAATGGACCTTCCTTCCAGGCGTATTCCGGATAGGATTTTTGTAACCGGTTTAAGTGCCCTCCAAGAAGTTTCTTCCACATTTAGGTCACCGATTCCGTTGCCGTCAGTGTCGATTTGGTCATAATAACTGTTGTTGTCACTGTCTATCATTCTTGTAGATGCCACTCCGGTCGCGTACGTGTTGCTTCCAACTGTAAAGCCCAACAGGGTGGAAACGTTATCATAGGCTTTCGGGTTCAAGCTTCCTACGGATGATGTCCAGAAGCCATTGTAGTCTGTATAAATGGAGGTGACATAGTTTGTAGTGCTATTGGATGGTGTGGGAGAACCAAATCCAACATTGGTCTCACAGCTATCTTCGTAAATATCGGGAATACCGTCGTTGTCATCATCTTGGTCAATATCGTCAGGGATGCCATCACCATCGCTATCTAGACTGGGGTGGTTCATGTGAGGACTTTTTTTTGATGAATTGCCAAGAACGTCAATTTTGTCAAGCTCGGTATTGGACAAGACTAAAGCAAGCACGATTATACCGAGAAGAAAGCGTGTGTATGTCAAAATACAATTATAGGTTTAGTTTGTAGATCGATCATCGATTGGATAATCAAAGGCAAATTAGATGTGTTTGAGGTTTCAGTATATTTTTTGTTGTTAATCTGCTGTAAAGTATGGTGTAGTTCGTCGATTGCGTGGTTCGCTTGTTGCGGATACACTGGGTCTAACCTTGTTTTGAAAACTTCTTGTGGGAGTTGGGTCTTAAAAATTGTTAAAAAACTGTGAAAAACTATTTTGAACAATTCGCGACGAGTGTGATTTTTTTGGAGACCTTACTATACGTTTGTTCGCAAGGTTTTTGACTCTTAAAAATCTCGAATGTTGATAAAAGTGTTAAGAACCTAATAGGTCAAACCTTAAATCCAAGTAAAGAAAATATGAATTTTACAGTCAAGCTATTTTTTACAACTCCAAACCGTTTTCTTCATGCAGATTACTCATATAACTAAGAGGGATTTTAGTACGCAAGAATTTGATTTACACAAGATTACAAATGCAATCTTGAAGGCCATGACAGCAGTGGAGCATGGTCAGATCACTGATGCGCAGACCATTGCCAACAACGTTAACGAGGTGTTGTTGGAGAGAAAAAGTCAAGACGAACATTATTTGCCGACCGTTGAGGAAGTACAAGATGTTGTTGAGAACGAACTTATGGATAGTGAGTTCCACGATGCGGCAAAAGCATACATTATTTACAGGAATAAAAGGGCTCAAATGCGCGAGTCGGACATTTTCGAGAAGCGCATCAATTTAAAGCCGTACGAGTACCCACAATTGTATGAGTATGTCCCGGCAATCAGACATTCGTATTGGATTCATACCGAATTTAATTTCACCAGTGATATCCAGGACTTTAAATCTGGATTGAACGAAGTGGAGCGTAGCGCCATTAAAAACACCATGCTTGCGATTTCTCAAATAGAGGTGGCCGTGAAATCTTTCTGGGGAGACATTTACCATAGAATGCCCAAACCAGAAATTGGTTCTGTTGGTGCTACGTTTGCAGAAAGTGAAGTGCGTCACCACGATGCCTATTCCCATCTTTTAGAGATCTTGGGATTGAACAAGGAGTTCGAAAACCTGAAGAAAAAACCCGTGATCATGAAGAGGGTGCAGTATTTGGAGACTGCACTTAAAAATGCAAAGAGCGAGAACAATAAGGACTATGCGGAATCTGTATTGCTATTCTCTCTTTTCATAGAGCATGTATCCCTATTCTCCCAGTTTTTGATCATTATGGCGTTCAACAAGCACAAGAATGTGCTTAAAGGAATTTCCAATGTTGTTGAGGCGACTTCCAAAGAAGAACAGATTCATGGAGACTTTGGAATCGATATCATAAACATTATCAAAAAAGAACATCCAGAATGGTTCGATGATGCCTATAAAGAAATGATTCAGGATATCTGCGAGAAAGCATTTGAAGCAGAAAGTAAGATAGTAGATTGGATCTTTGAAGATGGCGAATTGGATTTTTTACCAAAAAACTTGGTGAACGAATTCATCAAAAACAGATTCAACAACTCATTGGAGAGCATTGGCATCTCCAAAATATTCGACGTCGACCAAAAACTATTGGAACAGACCGAGTGGTTCGACGACGAGATCATTGGAACAAAACACGGAGACTTTTTTGTAAAAAGATCCATCAACTATAGCAAAAGAACACAAAGTATAACAAGCGACGACCTTTTTTAAATTATGGAGAAGAGAACACAAACCCCGACCACTGACCAAAAGCAAGATTACAAAACACAGGAACTTGTAAATGCAAGAAAGGACACTTTGTCCAAACTCAAGAACGAGGAGGATAAAGGCTTTGAATGGTTGAACGAGTATAGCCGAAAGTTTTTGGCATCTGGATATCTTACCGAGGGGGTTACCCCAGAGGGGCGTATCCGTGAGATAGGCGATAGGGCAGAGGAGATTTTGCAGATTCCGGGGTACTCGGACAAGTTCTACGGTTACATGTCCGAAGGTTTTTTCTCTTTGGCTTCCCCTGTTTGGTCCAACTTTGGTAAAAAGCGCGGGTTGCCCATTAGTTGCTTTGGTTCCCATATCGATGATGACATGGGGAACATACTTTACACCCAATCGGAGGTAGGGATGATGTCGAAGCTTGGTGGTGGAACATCCGGATACTTTGGAAAAATTAGGCACAGAGGTGCGCCTGTTAAAAATAATGGTCAAGCTTCGGGAGCTGTCCACATTATGCAGTTGTTCGAATCCATGGTGGATGTGGTGAGCCAAGGCTCCGTTCGTCGAGGTCGTTTTTCTCCATATTTGCCCATTGACCACAAGGATATTTTGGAATTCTTGGAAATCGGGACCGAAGGAAATCCTATCCAACAATTGACCCATGGCGTTACCGTGACCAACCAATGGATGCAGGAAATGATCGAGGGAGATGTTGATAAAAGAACCGTTTGGGCAAAAGTGTTGCAACGTAGAGGTGAGATGGGATATCCGTATGTATTCTTTACCGACAATGCCAACGATGGTGCAGTGGATGTGTACAAGGACAAAAACCATCGTATCCACGCCAGTAACCTTTGTACCGAGATTATGTTGCCATCCAATGATGACTGGTCGTTTGTATGTGTACTTTCCAGTATAAACCTATTGCATTACGATAAATGGAAGAAGACCGATGCCGTTGAGACGATGGTTCATTTCTTGGATGCTGTAATTACCGAGTTTATCGAAAAATTGGAAGCTTACAGGGATTCTTCCGACAGGGACGACCAACAAACTTTCCTATTTATGGAAAGAGCATACAACTTTGCAAAGCAAAATCGTGCATTGGGCCTTGGAGCCTTGGGTTGGCACTCTCTATTACAGTCCAAGAGATATGCATTCAATAGTCAGGAAGCCTATAACTTGAACAGTGAGATATTCAAAGAAATCAAAGAACGCTCTTATAAGGCATCCGAGCAATTGGCCGAACGTTTTGGTGAGCCCGAAGTATTGAAGGGTTATGGTAGACGTAACGCTACGTTGAACGCCATTGCACCAACTACATCCTCAGCATTTATTTTGGGACAGGTATCACAGGGAATCGAGCCTATCTGGTCCAATTGCTATGTGAAGGATATTGCAAAAATAAAAACGACCATCAAGAATCCATTCTTAATGGACCTATTGGAGGAAAAAGGCCAGAATACTGCTGAAGTTTGGAAGAGCATCCGTGATATGGATGGATCCGTACAGCATTTGGACTTTTTGACCGAAGCAGAGAAAGCTGTCTTTTTGACCTATTCGGAATTAGATCAGTTGGATATCATCTATCAAGCTGCAAACAGACAAAACCATATTGATCAAGGACAGTCAGTGAATATCATTGTACACCCTGATATGCCTACAAAGGAGGTCAATAAAATCCACGTTACCGCATGGAAACTGGGTCTAAAATCCTTGTACTATCAACACAGTATGAATGCTGCACAAAAATTCAAACAAAAGAAAGATTGTGTAAGCTGCGAGGCATAAAAGCAAATAACAACCAATAAAAAAAGGAGGTTCGAACTAACGAAGCCTCCTTTTTTCTTCAAACTAACTAGAAAAAGATTATAGTATCTTAATGTCTACGGAGGTTCTGCTTTGCCAACCGGTAACATCGGTTACGGAGAATGAACAGTGGTAATCCCCTGGGTCAATATCTTCTGGAATGTCAATTGAAACGTTGATTTCATAGGAAGTGGCACCCTCTTCAATATCAAAATGCGCTATATATATCATGGGGTTTACAGCATCTTTAGTAGGCTCCAGTTCGCATTGGGCACCTTGGTCATCGTGTGTGTGATGGTCAAAATTGTGATGGATGTTCAAACTGTAAGCCGCAAGCGAGAGATTATCTGTCACTCGAGCCTTAAAGGTGTAGGTGTTGCCTCTTTCCAGTACTTCACAGGCTTGGGGGAATCCAGTGTCGTAATTAATTGTTATGGATGGTTTTTCCTCATCAACCCCACTATCGTCACTACTGGAACAAGATACTAGCAACATTATCAAAGGAAGAATCTGTAAGTATTTGATAATCGATTTCATATTCATTTTTTTAGAATAATTAGCCGCATGGCACTTGGATACCATGCGGCAATTGGTTTTATGATGCAGTTACATCAATATGTGTTTCGTATGCAACGGTATTCCCATCTTCATCCTCTATCGTAAAAAGAATATGGTATTCACCAGCTGGTGCAGTTGCAGGAACATCGATATGCTCATGGAACTCTGCTTCGGACAGTTCGTGATATCCTTCGGAATATGTCTGCTCAAAGTCCCATTCCACTTCTCCTTCACCTACGGGCAAATCATGTCCGTGAATGTCCACTGTAATTTCATGGATTCCGTTTACCGCATCGATCATAAATTCTGCATGCATATCTGTACCGCGAACCACAGTCTCATCAATGGAAAAAGCACTTAATGAGATGGCCTCCATGATGTCCACATGCCCTTCGACCTCGGTGCTGTTGCCCAATTCATCTGTAACGGTCAAAGTAATATGGTATTCACCGGATGGAATATCCGAAGGGATGTCCACATGCTCGTGAAATGTTGGGTTGATTACCAAATAGCTGGCATCGGTATAGGTTTGCTCAAAATCCCATTCCACTTCACCTTCTCCTACTTCAAGGTCGTGTCCGTGAATGCTCAATTCGATACTGCTTACCGTTCCGGGAGCATTGATTTCCGCTTCCAAATGGATATCGGAACCTTTATAGGCCACTTGCTCTGTTGAGTGTGAACTCCCCTCGCCATACTCGAAATTCGAAATTTCGGGAGCAGTTACAGAAGAGCCTCCGTCATCGTCACTGCTACAAGAATGTAAAGCGAAGGCTCCCAATGCGATAATTGCCAAAGATTTAAAATTAGTTTTCATGTTGTTTCTGTTTTTGGTGTTAAACTTCATTTGATTTAATTAAAATGGTACGGTCATCGAAATCGAAAAGTTCCTGCCAGGTTCAGGAACATCGATGAGCCTATAAAAACTGGTATGATCGTAGTATTCGGTATTGAATACATTGTTTAATTTGATGCGTAATTGAGCTGGTTTCCCCTTGCCAAAGAGTTGGATTTTTGTGTTGGCCGAGAGATTGAGCGCTTGGTACCCATCGGTAACTTCTTCTGGAGGTACTATGTCGTTTTGCGCAGCTGTTACCCTAAAATCCGCTGTAACCTGAGGCGATTGCATAAATGCGATATCCTTGAATTGATAGCTGGCCGAGAACAATCCCGAAAGCGGTGGTGAAAACGGAATGGTAAAATCTTTTTTGGGCCCACTGGTCTGTCTGGAATACACATATTCGGCAGACGCATTCAACCGCAGCATCGGAGTTACGTTGATCCCGGCACGAGCTTCACCGCCAAACCGGAAAACCTTGCTTTGGGTGTACTCGTAAATTTGCAAGGTTTCATAATAATTAGGGGTTGGGTTCAGGTAAATGAAATTCTCAAAGAAATTCACGAATGGACTTATCCCAATGTTGAATTTTGAAGTGGAATGATCAATATCGATATCTAACTGATAGGATTGCTCAGGATCAAGGTTCATATTTCCCCTCTCGTATCGGTACATATGATAGTTTACCCCATCAGAGGCGAGTTCGTTGGCCAATGGCATTCTAAAACTTTTGCCAAGGTTTGCCTTAAATGTGGTGTTTTGATGGATATAACTCAATCCAAAAGAGCCACTTAGGTTACCGAATTCAAGGCTCTTGCCTTGTGAGCGTTGCAAATACATATAAGAGGTTGAGCCATCGGGGTTCTTGATTGGTGTTTGGAACCAATCAAAATGGGCCTTGGTCTCCATCAGGCCTGCATCATAACGTAGCCCCCCTTGAAGGTGGAAATTCTCATTTATCTTAAAATGATCGTAAACAAAAACTCCTGCGGAGTATCTGTTGTATGCTGGGATCAAGAAACCCCAACCACCAATATTGTTGTTCTGTAATTCGGTGTTTATTCCAAGGACTACATTGTGCTTGTCATTGGGGCTAAAGGTATCTTTAAGGTTTAGGGAGTATGTATTTTTAGTGAATATCCGTTCCCTGCTATTGGAGGGTGTTGGCATGTATCCATGTGGTACGGGTTCCGAATTTTCATCCCGTTGGTTGTTTTGATAGCCGAAATCAAGCTCCAAAATATGTTGGTCCAAATACAGGGTAGTGTTGTTGGTTACCTTAAAATGGTTCACACGATGATAAGGAAGGTCTACATCACGATTCGAGCGGTCATAATCAATACTGGAGGAGCGAACTTCAAGACCATGGGCATTGGCAAAAAAACCATTCTTGGCATTGACATTGCTAAAAAAGGTTTCGGATTTTACTTTTTCAGAGATAAACCCAAAGCTGAAACTGGCGTTTATTTCCTCGCCCGCTGTGTTTCTGAGGTTGTTTTCGTGAAGCTCAAAAATGTAGTTTTCATAGTTGATTCTGTCCGTGGGAACTTTATAATCAGCATAATCCCTATAGGTTAAACGACCTCTGTAGAACCAATGCTGCTTTCGTCCCTGTACACCGGTAGATATGCCGATCAGGTCGTTGTTGGTCTCTCCCAATAGATTGACCTCCCCGCTGAACGAATTCGGCAATGGAACTTTAGACGGTTGAATGTCCACGACACCTGCAATGGCATCAGACCCATAGACCAAGGATGCGGGACCTTTGACAATCTGAATACTTTCTATTCCGTATTGGTCAATTTCAAGGCCGTGATCATTGCCCCATTGCTGAGCTTCGTGCTTAATACCGTTCTGGACCACACTGACCCGGTTGAAGCCCAAACCACGGATTACAGGTTTTGATTGTCCAGAACCAATGGTAATAGTACTCACCCCGGGAATCTTTTTTAGGGTCTGCATTAAGCTGTTTTCCCGATTCTTGTTCAGGAATTCTTCATCCACCCCAACAGTTATGGTGGAGAGTTCTTGGGCTTTTCGTTTTTCCGTTTTTCCAAGAAGTTCCACACCATCCAAATTTGTGATGGATTCCTTTAATCGGATGGTCAGTCCTTTGACATCGTTTTGACCTATTTCCACGGTAAAATGTTCGTGGCCGTACCCGATATGGGTAATTTCAAAGCGGTGTTTTCCTGCGGTCACATTTTTGATGACGAACTCGCCATTGTCCGCAGAAATTGCATATAAATATTTTCCGATTATGTTTACTCCAGCTATGGGTGCCGAAGTATTTGCATCCACTACAATACCTTTTATAGTGTGGTATTCTTGAGCGGATGCCGAAACGCACAGACTGATGAACAGCCATGCGAATAGCATGTGTTTAATCATTTTAGGGAATACTATGGGATTCTCAAATTGCCTCCAGAGAGGAAGCTTCTAGACTATTCCCCCATTGCATTGTTTCAGAAAAGTTTGAATGAATCCATCAATGGACAGTTGGTAAAGCTATGCGATTACAGCACGCTTTTGTACATATTGAATACAGTCAAATTTCTTTAGTCCTTAAAACAGACCAAGACTTTTTGTTGAAAAAAATGAATGGGTTTTTAGATTGTAGGCGGAGGCCGAGAGAAGAGCTGGCTTGTTGCCAAGGTGCCAGAAACCTGGAAATCGTATTTGGAATCGACTTTCTTTTGAACAGCTATTTCAATTTGCTCGGAAATAGGTTCGGTAGAATCGGTTAAAATACCGGGTGCATGAGTATCGGAGGCAATGTTGTGACAAATGGCACAATGGTCCAAATATCCTTCCGAGTCGTCATGATGGGTAAGCACATGAAGTCCAACAAGCTTCGTTGCCAAAAACAGGGCAAGAAACGCGAAGGTGATGCTATTTAAAAAACGACTGTTTTTCATTCAAGAACAAATCTATTAAAAAACATTGTTATGCAAGGTTAATTTCCATGATGTCCATATTTTTTTAGCATTTCCTTAATAGCGGATGGTAATTTTGTCAATTGTGAAAGTATATACAAAGATTCAATAAAGTTGGCAATTGAAGAGGTGTATTTCTTTTTGGATTTATAATTAAAGGAGGATATTTTTTCCATCATTAAAGTGCCATTTCACAACAAAACCATCTCGCCATACAACATAACTTCCCCATTCTATATTGTTCTTGATAAGTTTGGGTATGCCTTACTACGTAAGGAATACCTCATCATTCAAACTATGAACAAACCTCAATCCTCCCTAATTTTTAGGTGTTTTTTAGTGTTGACCTTTCTTGGTATAGCTTCGGTTCAAGTGGGATATGCACAGGATTGTGTTGCTATCGCAGGACCCAATCAGGTCGTTTCACAGGTCAATGCCGTTTTTATGGATGCCAATGCCGCACCTGTTGACGGTTTGGGAACTTGGAGCCGTCTATCTGGCCCACCTTCTGTAACCATTGCTGATGTAAATGACCCCCAAACCCAATTATTGGATTTGGTGCCGGGAGATTACATTTTTGAATGGACCGTTTCCGGTTCTAGCTGTGATACAGCCTCCGATGTTGTCGGGATTACGGTTCAGGGCATTGACTTGGAAATGGAAATTGTGGCAAGCAATATCGAACCTGATATTGGCGAAGTGGTCACCTTTACGGTAAACCTGAGCAATTTTGGAGATATCGATGCAACAAATGTCGTGGTTGAATACTTCGTGCCCTCAGGCTATTCCAATATTGCCGCAATCGATAATGCCGGTTCTGTAGATGGTTCACAGAAAATCACATGGTTAGGTGTTAGTGTTCCAGTTGGAAGCAATACAGTTTCTTTGAGTTTTAATGCCACGGTGCAAACTCCAACAGGAACCATTGGGGAATATACCCATATTGCCGAAGTGATCTACGCCGATCAAATGGATGTGGACAGTTCGGCCAACAATGATGATGGAGACCAAAGTGAAGATGATGAAGACAATATTGATGCTGCTCCGGTTCAAGCTGATCTATCTCTTAGTAAATCCGTAGTAGGAGGGAACATGTCCCCTTATGTGGGCTCACAAACCAGTTTTGAGATATCCGTATCCAACAACGGACCTCATGATGCTACCAATGTCCGGGTTCAAGACCAATTGATGTCAGGGTTCAGTTTTGATTCTTATTCGTCGACATCGGGGACCTATGATCCCATCACGGGAATTTGGGAAATAGGAACTGTGGGCAATGGAACAACAGAGACCCTTACCATACTGGTCAATGTAAATGCTTCGGGAAATTATACGAATACATCACAAGTAATCGCTTCCGATGCTTATGATATAGATTCAACCCCTAATAATACTATTCCAGCTGAAGACGATCAAGATAATATTGTTCTGACACCAGAGCCTGTTATTGACCTATCATTGACCAAAACCATTGATAAATCACCGCCATTGGTGAGTGATAATGTTAGGTTTACTCTTACTGTGACCAACGATGGCCCTAGTGTAGCCACCTCGGTACAGGTCATGGACTTATTGCCATCAGGTTATACCTATGTTTCCGATGATGGAGGGGGCGCTTACAATGAAATTACCGGGATTTGGAGCTTAGGTCCTTTGGCAAGTGGAGATAACGCTAGTTTGAATATCCTTGCCAATGTAAATGCTTCCGGGGATTATGATAATATGGCGGAAATAATAGGTCATGATCAGACTGATATTGATTCAAGCCCCAACAACAATATACTAGGCGAAGACGACCAAGATGAAGTATCCGTTGTACCCGAACCCTTGGTCGATATCTCAGTCACCAAAGCGGTAGATCAAATAATCCCGGAAGTGGGAGAGGAGATACTTTTTACGGTAACCGTTCAGAATGATGGTCCCAGTGATGCCACCAATATTGTGGTCACGGATGTTTTGTCCACTGGTTATCAATTGGTGAGTTCCAACCCTTCAATTGGAACTTATAATTCTACCAACGGCTCATGGGTTGTGGGTGATTTGGCCAATGGAGCTTCCGAAACTTTGGAAATTACTGTGGAGGTTTTGCCAACAGGAAATTATACCAATACCGCCGAATTGACCAATGTCTCGGAAATGGATGTGGATTCCAGCCCAAACAACAACAACGAGTCGGAAGATGACCAGCAGACCATTGAACCCATAGTTATTCCAGTGGCCGATTTGCTATTGCAAAAATCTGTTAATGTTCTGAGTCCGTATGTGGGTCAAGATGTGATCTTTACCATCAACATTACCAATTTGGGCCCAAGTGAAGCCACAGGGGTCGCAGTAATGGATTTGCTGCCCGATGGATATACCTATGTTTCCCACGGAACCACGGCAGGCAACTACAATGAAAGCTCGGGAATGTGGAATCTCAACGGGAATTTGGAAGATACCACTACGGAAACCCTTACCATTGTGGCCACCGTAAACAACACAGGAGATCATTTTAACGTGACCGAGGTGTTTTCTTCCGATCAGTACGACCCAAATTCTATCCCCAATAACAATAACATTTTTGAAAATGACCAAGATAATGCTGGGACGACGCCCGTTCCGTCCGCAGATTTAAATTTGGACATAAGTGTTGACAATGCAAGCCCTGATGTTGGAACAGAGATTGTTTTCACCATCACACTGACCAATGAAGGGCCAAGTGATGCCATCGGAATTGTTGTGGAAAACACGTTACCGGATGGATTTACCTATGTTTCCGATAATTCAGGGGGACTGTTTAATTCATCAAACGGAATTTGGAGCGTGGGCAATCTGGCTTTGGAGTCACAGATAGAGCTTCAATTAATTGCCGAAGTAAATCCTTCGGGTGATTATACAGCGAGTACCGAGTTGATCAATGCCATTTTTTTCGATATAGATTCCACGCCTGGCAACAATGTACTTTCAGAAGATGATCAGGATGAACAAACGGTCGTGCCAAGACATGTTGCCGATATTTCCGTTTTCAAAACTGTAAGCGATATGAACCCAGAAGTTGGTGAAGAAATCTTTTTTACTGTTGAGGTGAACAATGATGGGCCGAACGATGCTTTCGGATTGATTATTGAAGATGAGTTGAGAAACGGTTACCAATTTGTTTCGGCAACAACATCGGCCGGAAATTATGATGAAATTGCTGGTTCTTGGGATTTACCATCTTTAACGAACGCCTCGACCGAAACATTGGAGATACGGGTGATTGTACTTGCTAGTGGTGAATATCGGAATAGGGCCGAACTGATTGCTTCGGATACTTTTGACCCGGATTCCACTCCCAACAATAACTTAGGCTCCGAGGACGATCAATCAATAGTGATACCCGTTCCAGGAGGCTTGAGCGATTTGTCGCTTTCCAAAACCGTGGACAACACAAACCCCAACGTTGGTGACGTGGTTCGCTTTGTGCTGAGCGTTACCAATAATGGCCCGTCCGATGCAAGAAATGTGGAAGTAACCGATATGCTTCCAATGGGTTACACATACCAGTCACACACCTCCACTGCTGGAATATACAATCAGGCTACCGGAATTTGGCGCATAAACAGGACCATTCTGAATCTGGACACTGAAAGTTTAGAGATTTTGGCCGTTGTAAATGCGCCAACAGGTGCAGAAAACGAATATTTGAACGAGGCTTTTGTTTCTTCAAGTTTATATCCTGACCCTGATAGCGACCCATCAACCGGAATCGGGGAAGATGATTTTGCAGACAGTATTGCGGACGATGACGAGGCATCAGCTTTTGTAGTGCCTCAAACCGCGGATATTGCCATTACAAAAAGCGTAAACAATGCAATGCCCAATATAGGGGATGAGGTTGTTTTTGAAATAACGGTGACCAATCAAGGTCTGGATGATGCCACACATATCGGCATACAGGAAGAATTGCCCTTGGGCTATCAATTTATCAGTTCGGAGACCACCGTGGGAACCTATGATTTCGAGAATTCATTTTGGGAAATTGAATCCCTTGCGGTTACCGAAACAGCAACCCTATTGCTTACTGTTGAGGTTATGGATATTGATGATTATGTGAATAGGGCAAGCCTTGTCTTTGTAGATCAGTGGGACACTAGTGAAACCAATAATGAAGCAGAGGCGTTTGTAGATCCAAGTTGTCTTGTTGTTTATAACGAGTTTTCCCCTAACGGAGATGGGATCAACGATTATTTTAAGATTGATTGCTTAGGCCATTACCCGAATAATACGCTTCAGGTTTATAACCGTTGGGGAAACATCGTTTTCCAGACAAAATCCTATAAAAATGATTGGAATGGTACGCCAAACGGACGCGCTATGGTACAGCCCGAAGACCAGTTGCCCGTGGGTACCTATTATTATGTATTGGATTTAGGGGATGGTTCGGAGCCAAGAACGGACTGGTTGTATTTAAACAGATAAAAAATGGAGATGATTTCATCAAAAGATAGAACAAAGAGATATAGGCAATTGTGTTTGTCGCTACTCTTCTTATGCTCCATTTCCATGTATGGGCAACAGGACCCACAGTTCACGCAATATATGTACAACACTATGAGTGTCAATCCCGCATTTGCTGGCAACAACGGGCATTTAACCGCCTTGTTGTTGCACCGGTCGCAATGGGTGGGGGTAAATGGTGCTCCCAATACGCAGGTGTTGGCGGTAGATACACCTTTAGAAAATAAACTTGGGGTAGGAGGAATCATATCGCGCGATGCCTTGGGTCCGTCATCCGAAATATCATTGGACGGAAACGTTTCGTATACCATTCAGTTGGATAGTGCCCATAGCAAACTATCCTTTGGTATGAAGCTCGGCGGGCGTATTTTTGATGTGGATTTTTCCAAGGGACTTACCGAAGATTCCGATGTGGCTTTCCAGAACAACATCAAGAGCAAGTTTTTCCCCACCATTGGAGCAGGACTTTATTATGATACAAAAAAGGGGTATTTGGGCTTTGCCATACCCAACTTTTTTTCGCAAAAGCATTATGATGGCGAGGAACAGGAAATCGCTGCAGAACGCTTGCACTATTATTTTATCGGAGGAAAAGTGGTGGATTTGACCCCAGATGTGAAACTAAAGCCAGCTTTCTTTGTAAAATGGGTGCCCGGTGCTCCGATTATTGCCGATTTATCGGTGAATGCTATGCTCAGGGAAACCTTCACTTTTGGATTGGCCTACCGTTGGGACGATTCATTTTCCACATTGTTGGGTATGCAGATCAATCCAAACTTTAGTGCTGGGTATGCTTATGATCTTACCACTTCAAACTTGGCCAGCTATACGGGCGGTTCCCACGAATTATTTGTGCGATACGAGTTTAAATCTTCCCAAAAACAAAAGGAAGAACCTACATTTTAGTTAAGGGTAGGCTTGGCCCGAAAATAGTGGTTAACTTTACAACGATAATCGCTTATAAATCGATATGTTATGGAAAGGAATGAGCTGTATCCCGTTTTTTTGAAGGTAAACAACTTAAATGTACTCATTGTTGGGGGTGGAAATGTTGGATTGGAAAAACTGACTTTTTTATTGAAGTCAAGTCCCAATGCGCAGGTACAAATGGTTGCACCTGAATTTTTGCCTGAAACATTAAAGTTGGCGGGAAATCATAATGTAGAGATTACAAAAGATGTTTATCAAGAAAAGTATCTGGAAGGAAAGCATATGGTCGTGGCCTGTACGGATAAACCCGAAGTGAACGAGCAGGTGTACCACGATTGCAGAAAGTTGAGCAAATTGGTAAATGTGGCGGATAATCCACCGTTCTGTGATTTTTATATGGGCGGTATTGTTACCAAGGGAAATGTAAAGGTGGCCATTTCGACTAACGGACAATCTCCGACAACGGCAAAAAGATTGAGACAGTTCTTTGAGGACGTGCTCCCAGAAAACATTGATGACTTGGTCAAGAACTTGAACGAATACCGAAAAACCCTTAAGGGTGACTTTGAACAAAAGGTCGAGGCATTGAACGAGTTTACCAAAGGCTTGGTCAACAAGAAAGGTTGATAAGGCTATAAACGTTTCATCGCCTCTATCAAATCATCTCTTTTTCTTGGTGAAATATTCACCTGCATATCATTGCTCATGATAAGGTGCCCTCCATCAGATTTAACATATTTCTTTACCTTCTTCAAGTTGATAAGGAAACTGTTGTGTACCCGCATAAAGTTGTGTTCGGAAAGTAGCATTTCGTATTCCTTTAGATGCTTGCTCACCAAGAGCATACTTTCATCTTGCAACATAAAACAAGTGTACGAGCCATCCGCTTTGCAGGCCACTATGTCATCTAAGGCAATAAACTCCATTCCAGCCGTGGTGGCCAAGCAAATTTTTTCGGGACGTACTTTTCCGCGAGAAATACTTTGCATCAATATATCTAGCTGTTCTCTGTAAACATTGGTGTCCATTCGGTTTCTTGCCTTTTCCACCGCTTGCTGAAGTTCGTCCAAATCTATAGGTTTTAGTAAATGCATGAATGCGGGTTTTGAATTGACGGATGGGCCAGTTGAGTTTATCTAGGTTTTTTTGAAGCCCTTTTTTTGCCGAAATATGAGATCTTGATGGTTACCTGAACAAGCCAATAATTCTCTGGATTGATAAATTATGGAGAAGGTGGGTTACAAATAAAAAAAACCATTAAAACCAAGGAACTTTTGTAGTTCCTTGGCGTAACGGAAACCTCAACTAAACTAAACACTTTTTTGACCAACAGTCGCCAAAAGTGAATTGCTATCTGTGCATGCGTTATATTGATCTTGCTTATCAATATGCACTAACGCTTTATTGCAGGACAAAAATAGAATCAATAAATGAGATTTTAGGGCCCCAATTAACGGATGCCCCTTTTGAACCAATGAATGGCCCAATTGAATTGGTGGGTGAAAATTTGGTATAAAAAAACAGCCCTTTAAGGCTGTCTTAATCGTTGTAAAATGATACCGGTTTTTTAGGAAATTTCTTCCACTGATGCGTCTGGTGCATTTTTTTTGACGGATGCAATGCCATTTTCCATAGCAGAATCGCTGGAATACATTTCGCTATTTCCGATAACTTGTCCGTTGGATGCTTTTAGGTTAAAGTATGGACTGCCATCTTTCGCTGTGTTTCTTTCAAAATTATCATCGTCCTGTGAATGTTTTTTTACAGATTCGATACCATTTTCGCAAGCAGATTTGGTGGTGTACCCTTGGCTGCTCAAAATAACTTGGCCATTTCCAGCTTTTAAATTAAACCTGAACTTTCCGGCTTTATCCGTGTTAATCTCAAATTTTCCCATATTTTATATATTTTAAGTAATAAATCTAGAGATTTTCTTAAAAAACTACCAATAAATACGTTGAAATTTGATAATAAAATAAAGTTTCAGACCTTGCTGGATGTGCCTTATAAAAAAAGGAGACCAATGGCCTCCCTTTTTAGTTTGATGAAATATATAGGTTATACCCTGATCTGCCCATCGCCAAATACATAGTATTTGTTGGTGACCAATTGTTTTAGTCCGAGTGGCCCTCGGTGGTGCAATTTGTCCGTACTGATTGCGAGCTCAGCACCAACGCCCATTTGTCCACCATCAGTGAAACGGGTGGATGCGTTTTGGTATACCGCAGCACAGTCCACATTTTCCATGAACGTTTTGGCTACACTATTGTTCTCCGTCATTATGGATGCTGAGTGACCTCCAGAGTTCTTGTTGATTTTCTCCATGGCTTCGTCGATGTTGTCGACTGCACCAATTACGCACTTCATGGCCAAAAACTCTTCTTGCCAGATGGACTCATCGGTAATTGCGTCCTCATTGGTCAATGTTTTTTTGACTTTATCGTCCACGATAATGGATACATTGTTTGCCGTGAGTACTTGTTGTAATTCCTTGAGCTTGTCTTCATAACCATCAATTTGAGTATCAACCAAAATTTTGTCCAAGGCATTACAGGCCGAAATCTTATGGGTTTTTGCGTTCAAAATCACTTTCAAACTTTTTTCCCAATCGGCTTCTTTGTGCACATATAGGAAATTGTTCCCTCTACCGCTAATGAGCACCGCGCATTTGGCGTGTTCTTTTACAAAATTGATCAAGCGCTCGCCGCCACGGGGAACAATAAGGTCTAGCTCTTGGTCCGGATTCCTAAGGAACTCTTGTGTTTGGGTCCTGTCCATCTCCATAAACTGGATATAATCTTTGGATAGACCATTTTCGGTCAGGGCTTGATGCCAGAACTTAACCAAGGCTTTGTTGCTGTGGTAAGCTTCCTTACCTCCTTTGAGCAATATTTTATTATTCGCCTTAAATGCAAGTACGGCTGCCTCAATGGTTACATCGGGGCGGGACTCGTAAATAATCATTATGGTGCCAAAAGGAGCAGTTCTGTTGATGATTTTGAGTCCGTTGTCCAATTCCCTTGTGGAGATTTCCTTATTGACAGGGTCATCTTGCAAGCGAACTTCTTTCACGGCGTGAATCATTTGATCCACTTTCTTTTGGTCCACCACCAAACGATCGTACAATGCTTGATCGTCACGGTTGAATGCATCTAGATCTTTTTTGTTTGCTTGGAGCAATTCGTCCCGATTTTCATCAAGGATTCGCTCCATATCTTGTAATACTTTATTTTTTAAATCTGTTTTTAATAATTTCATTGTTGTTATTTTGAAACTTCTGTTCCTACGTTCTTTCCTTCTACAACATCCAAGATTACGTTATCTCGTTTACCGTTTACAATGTAGGATGGAATATCGGCTGCTGCTGCTTTTTGGGCATAGTTTAATTTTGATCCCATACCACCACGGCCTTCGCCTTCTTGTTTGTTTCCTTCTTCTATATACTTGTCCAAGTCTTCTTTTGGCTCGACTTTGTCGATTACCTTAGAATCCGCTTTTTCTGGATGTCCATCGTAAAGGCCATCAATATCCGTCATTAGGATCAGTTTATCGGCCTTCATCAATTGCGCCAGCAAAGTGGCCAATTCATCATTGTCCGAAAACATGGACATGGATACGGAAACGGCATCATCCTCATTGGCAATCGGAATCACTCCTTCGGAAAGGAGTCCTTCCAAGCAATTGATCATATTGTCGCGGTGCACACCAGGATTAAAATCCCTTTTTGTTGGGAGTACCTGGGCACATTTCATTCCGTAATCATTAAAAATATTGTAATAATGTCTCATCATTCTGGGTTGCCCAATGGCGGAATATACCTGCCTACGTTGGGTCTTATCTTTGATCTTTGCTTTTCCCAGAACCTCTTTACCGGCGATTACCGATCCAGAGGAGACCAATATGGTCATGATGTCTCGTTCGTACAGCTCTGCAATTTGTTGTACCAAATTGTTAAGAACTGGTCTTACAATTCTGTTGTCTTTGTTGGTCATCACATTTGTACCTACTTTGACGACCACTAGTTCTTTATACATGTTTTAGTATTCTTCGCCCAGTTCCACAGCTCTACCGAATGCTGCAAAGGCGGCTTCTTTGATTAATTCGTTTACATTGTTGTCTTCCATGGAGTCCAAGGCGGCCCTGGTGGTTCCTCCTTTGGAGGCTACCATCTCCATCCAAGTGTCGGGATTTAGGTTGTTCTGGTTGAACAATTCCACGGCACCGGTAAAGGTTTGGCTCACGAGTACTTTGGATACATTTTCGGAGAATCCCATTTGTAGTGCGGCTTCCATCATACTTTGCATAAAATAGAATACGTAGGCCGGTCCACTTCCGGAAATTCCGGTGGATGCATCAATATATTTCTCACTTTTCACTCTAAGCGATTTACCCGTTGTATCCAACAGCCCTTCGACCATAAAAAGTTCCAATCGGGAAACCTCCTCGGCGGACACGTAGCTGGTCAAACCTTTACCAACCTGAGCTGGCAGATTAGGCATGGCCCTCACCACTTTTTTGATACCAAGGGCTTCCTGTATATAGTTGATAGTGACCCCTGCCATTATGGAAATGAACAATTGTTCTGGGTTAACCAATGATTTCATGCGCCCAAAAAGTTCTTCGGCATGATAGGGTTTTACGGCCAAAAAGATGATATCCGCTTGTGGTACACAATCTTCGATTTTGTCAATGGCATCGAAATAGGCTATTTTACCTACTTCTTCCAATTTTTCTTTTGATTTGTCCAGCACCATGATGTTGCGTTTTTTCAACAATTTGGATTTAGACATACCTGTGGCATAGGTAAGCCCCATGTTACCTGCGCCAATAACCAATACTTTCATTGTTTATGTTAAAAGGTTTATATAAAAAGTTCTAATGATGTTATGATAATACGTTGCAATCGTGGCAATCTTTGACCTTGCCGTAGTATGTTGAACGGTATCTGTGCAAAGTGCGTACTGGAAGTCCCATTATGTACCTTCTTATATAGGTGACACGGGTAGTAAGTTCTCCCATTTTAACGCTATAGCGTTTTTCATATCTTGTTTCCCTTTTAATTCTTGAAAGTCTCATTTTATTGTTATTGATACTTTAATTTTTGATGTTATTAGTCTTCCTGTTCGTTCAGGAATTGCTCTTTATATTGTGCCTTTTTAAGTGTTTTTCGGCGTTCTACTGATTTTTTGGTATACTCTTGCCGGCTGCGTATTTGGTCCAAACGCTTTGTGTTTCTATATTTCCTTTTATAGCGTTTTAGAGCCCTTTCAATACTTTCACCTGGCTTAACTTCTATTTTTAACATATAATGGTTTATCTGTTCAATCTCATTTCTAAATGGGTTGCGCTGAACCCTTTATCTTCAAAAAATTTTTTATTCGGATATTGGTTTTCACCTGTAATGTGAACGGCAACGTCTCCTTTACAATATTGCAGGGTGTAGTCCAATAGTTTTTGCTCTATATCGTTGTTTCTGTGGTCTCTGTGAATCACAAAGAATACCAAGAAATTTTCCGGTATATAATCTCCCATGCCTGTTTTGTTTACAACTGCCAAACCTAAAATTTCATTTTTGTCCTCCATGGCGAACACATATCCGCCAAGTCCGGGAATATCTTTGGTAGAATATTGTATAGCCTTTCTAATGGCTTTTTTTGTAGCTCTCTTGCCCTCTTGGTGGTCAAAGAGAAAATTGGCAAACCGGTCGGCTTCCATGGTAGAAAGCCTTGTATAGGCATCGTAGGTCTTAATTACCATGCTTTTGTTTTGAACGATAACGGATTAATTTTTAAGTTTTTAGTTTATTTAAAGCTTCGATTAGGGCTAAATGGAAAAGGATGGACGAAATGTCCTTAAGTTCCATAGTAATAGGGTCTACTTCCCGGATAAGGGGAAGGTAATTAAAAGGTAGGCGGAATGAACTTATCTGACTGGTTTCTGAATACCAGATAATTAAAACTTAGGATTCTACAGTTTTTTCTCTCGTGGAGCTTAACGTTCATCGAGACAAAGGTAAGAAAATCAGGCCTTAAATCCCAATAATACTGGGTGTTTATGCTTTTCGTAACGTTGTGGCCACTAATTTGGGCCATGTCGAAAACGATATAGTTTTTAATGTACCTGGGTTTAAAGGGACGATAAGCAGATATATCTAATTGGTATATAAATGTCCACTGGATAACCCGTGAACTCCCCTTGAACTTTACTGATGCGGGCCCCTTTACCCCTTTACAATTAGAGAGATTTTATATGGAAGAACCGCTGATTTTGTTGTTATTGTACTTTCATGGTTCTACAGATTAACTGCTTTTGCATTTTTTTAACATATTAAACCAAACCACTTTGGATATACCTCGTAGATAAGGGTGTATTAACCTTTTAAAACAAATCGCCTTATGAGAAAAAGTATAGTCAAAGTAGAACCGGTAAAAAAGGCAACAAACCGCCGGCAGTTTCTAAAATTGGGAGGCATGGGTGTTGTTGGCGCAGGTCTTCTGGTAGCCTGTAGTAATGATGACAATGGAATGGGAATGATGCCCGATCCTAATCCCAATTCAGATATTTTTGATCTTGGTCAAGGGGATCTAGGGGTTCTTAATTATGCGTATGCACTGGAACAGTTGGAAGCTGATTTCTACACCAAGGTCGTAAACTCCTTTTATGCAAACATATCCGATGAGGAAATGCAAGTCCTGACCGACCTTTATTATCATGAGGTAAACCATAGGGATTTTTTCAAGACCGCTATCACAGCAGCTGTTGACGGGAATACCGACTTAGTACTTCCAACACTGGAATTTGACTACGGTGATTTGGATTTCAACAACAGGGAGCAAGTGCTTACCACGGCAAGTGTATTGGAAGATACTGGAGTAGCAGCCTACAATGGTGCAGGCCGCCTGATCAGTAACCCTGGATATCTGCTATTGGCAGGAAAAATTGTATCCGTGGAAGCAAGGCATGCATCAGCTATTAGAACACTGCTAAACCCAGGTTCTGCTGATTTTGCCGGAGATGATTATGTAACTACGGACACCGGACTGGCGGCAGCTTTGGACCCATCAGTGGTTCTTTCCGCAGTAGGAGATACGGGTTTCATACAGACTCCTTTCACAGCAAACAATTTACCTTAAACTTTAAAAAAAGATATACGATATGGATATTATAAAATTTTTGGACGGATTTACCAATGAATCATTGCTTAATGAGAAACCCTCTCGACGAGATATGTTCGGGACCTTAGGTTCCCTTGGTAAAAAAGCGGTTCTAAGTGCAATTCCATTTGGTTTGGCCACAATGCCGAACAAAACCTTTGCCCAAGATTCGGGTAGTGACCCCGTGAGTGCATTGCAATTGGCATTGACCTTGGAGTATTTGGAGGACGAGTTTTACGATTTGGCACTACAGTCAGGAGTATTGCCAAGTGGTAGGCCAGAAACAGTTTACATGCAGATTTCCAAGCACGAACAGGCGCATGTTGATTTTCTGATTGCTGGATTGGAAGGCGCAGGAGTCACTCCTGTAGAAAAGCCTACTTTCGATTTTACCGCAGGAGGCGCTTTTGACCCATTCAATGATAATGGCGTTGGTCAGGAAACCGCTTATGCCCAATTGTTGGCACTGGCCCAGGCGTTTGAAGATACTGGAGTAAGGGCTTACAAAGGGCAGGCAGGAAACTTGTTGGGGTCTGACTTCTTGACCCCTGCTTTGCAGATACATGCCGTGGAAGCCATGCACGCCTCAGAAGTAAGAAGGCTTAGAGGGCTGAAAGGATGGATTACCAACAACGAACGTGGTGCCGGTATGCCAGAAGCTACGCAAGCGGTATACAACGGAGAAGAAAACGTGACCCAGGGGGGAGTGGATGTAACCACGCTTGGAAATGGTGCTGCTTTTAGTATGGAAGCTTCTACAGAAGCATATGACGAAGCATTATCAGGAGATGATGCAGTTGCTATTGCAAGTCTTTTTATTGTTTCAGAATAACAATAATATTTAAATTGAAAAATAAGCCCTATTGCCTTGGTAATGGGGCTTTTTTTGTTGGAACAAAAAGATATAAAACCAAAAAAGCTCCGAGAAATCGGAGCTTTTTGCGGTCTGGACGGGACTCGAACCCGCGACCCCCTGCGTGACAGGCAGGTATTCTAACCAACTGAACTACCAGACCAATGATTTTATCTCTTTAGACTCCGACAACAGTCGGATTCAAATCTTGTTCATTGCTTTTTTAAAGCGAGTGCAAATATACACTCTCATTTCGGATATGGCAAAACATTTTTTTAAAAATGTTTAGGCAAATTTTTGTCGCTCTATCATAAAGGAATTCAAAACTTGTGAGAAATTGGAACCTATGTCCACATCCACATACTTTATCTGGTACTGTGCACATTTTAGTTTTAGTTCCTTTTGGTATTGTAATACTCTTTCCGAGTAGGCTTTTTTAATCGAATCGGCATATAAATCTATTTGTTCGCCAGTTTCCACATCTACGAAACGTTTGGGTGTATTCTCAAAATCAAAATGGAGCTCGTGCGCGTTGTCCAACAGATGGAAAAGAACCACGGCATGTTTGTTGTATTTGAGATGACGGAGCGCTTCAAACAATTTTTCCTCTTCTGTTTCCGTCTGGAACATATCGGTAAACAGAAAAATCAGGCTCCTGCGATGTATTTTTTCTGCTATTTGATGTAAAAACGTATAGGTTTTGGTCTCTTCAGATTTTGTTGTATGCGCAGCTACTTCGTTTAATTTGGAATACAGCATCTGAAAATGGCGTTCGCTATTCTTTTCGGAAGCATGGAAATCATAGGTGTCAGAATAAATGCTTAGCCCAACGGCGTCCCGTTGTTTTTTCAAAACTTGCATCAAAACCGCAATGGAGAGTACCCCAAAACCAATTTTGTTCAGATTCTCCAAGGAATATTCCTTCACTTCCGGATAGTACATGGAAGTCGAGTTGTCCAAAATCATATGGCAGCGAAGATTGGTCTCGTCCTCATAGCGTTTGGTGTATAGGCGGTCCGTACGGGCAAAAAGCTTCCAATCTATATGTTTGGTGCTCTGCCCAGGGTTATAAATTTTATGTTCGGCAAACTCCGCCGAAAATCCATGGAACGGACTTTTATGAATACCACTGATAAACCCTTCCACAATTTGATGGGCCAAAAGCTCCAAGTTTTGGAAAAGGGTCGCTTTGCTAAGTTCCGATCGTACGTCCATAATTCATTTCTGCAGACAAGATAAAATAAAAAAGGCTTGGCATTTGCCAAACCTTTTTTAAAATCTAATTCCAAGTTTTGTTTTACAGCGCTGCATCAATAGCATCTGTATAGGTTTTTTTAGGAGATACGCCTACTTGACGGTTTACTACCTCACCATCTTTAAAAACCAAAACGGTAGGGATATTACGCACACCGTATTTAGCGGCAAATTGTTGGTTGGCATCAACATCAACTTTCCCAACAACGGCTTTGCCATCGTATTCTTGTCCTACTTCTTCAATGATCGGACCTACCATTCTACAAGGTCCACACCATGCTGCCCAAAAATCTACTAGGACAGGCTTGTCACTTTTTAAAACAACTTCATCAAAAGTCGCATCTGTTATTTCTAGTGCCATCTTATTTATTTTAATATTATGCAAAGTTAGTCAAATAATGCCCATCTAACTTACATAGGGCGTATTCGTTTTAATTATTGCGCCATTGACAATAATTATGATCTAATTCAATTTGTAATGAATTTCATGTGCTTCCAGTTCGGAAAGTAACTCGCTGTTTATCTTCACCTTTTGTTTTCGGCTCGATAGTTTGAGTTTGATTTCCTCTTGCATCTCATAAATTACAAAACTTATCGGGTGGTCACCTTTATGTAATGTTAAAGTGTCCTTTAATGTTTTGATGCGTTGCTCTTGCAGGCGATCTATATTCAGTTTGATGGTGAGTTTTTTGGCAAAAGCATCCATTACATCCTGAAGCTGTTTAAAATCGTTGAACTGCAGCCTAGGGTCCCCTTTTTTGCCCGTATCACGATTCACCCATCCCTCGCGTACGTAAGCTCGCACATGCACGAAGGAGTTGATCATTAAGAAGTGGCGGAACTTTAAGTATTCTTCCCCAAAAATCCTTAGTTCGTAAGATTCATTATAATCTTCCAATGTAAAGAGCCCCCAGCCCTTCCCATTTTTGGAAACGCGGTGTTGAACATCGGTTATGACCCCGGCCACTGTGAGTTCCCGATTTACGTGCTCTTCCAAACGAGCAAAATCGCTTACCGTATTTTTACAAAAAGCCTTGATTTCTTTTTTAAAATCATCCAGCGGGTGGCCCGAAATATAGATGCCGACCACTTCCTTTTCACGGCGTAGCTTTTCCATGGTTCCCCATTCTTCACATGGCGGTACAATGGGTTCGGGAATCTGAACCTCGCTCGCATCCCCAAAAAGGCTTACTTGTGATGAGTTTTGATTTTCCTGAAACTTGGAACCATACTTCACTGCCTTTTCCAAGAAGGTTATACCATCGCCATCATCGTGAAAATATTGTGCACGATGGGTATCACCAAAGGAATCGAATCCACCCGCCAATGCTAAGTTTTCGAATGCCTTTTTATTGGCAGCACGCAAATCTACACGTTTGGCCAAATCGAAGATAGATCGGTAAGCCCCACCTTCTTTTCGGTTTTCAACAATGGTTTCCACAGCGGAGCGACCTACACCTTTAATGGCTCCCATGCCAAAACGTACGGCATTGTCCTTGTTCACGGCAAATTTGTAGTAGGATTCGTTGACGTCAGGTCCCAATACTTCCAGTCCCATTCGTTTACACTCTTCCATAAAGAAGGTAACCTGTTTGATGTCGTTCATGTTGTTGGATAACACGGCCGCCATATATTCGGCAGGGTAGTGGGCCTTTAAATAGGCTGTTTGATATGCGATATAGGCATAACAGGTAGAGTGACTCTTGTTAAATGCGTAGGAGGCGAATGCTTCCCAATCCTTCCAGATTTTTTCGAGAACATCCCGCGGGTGTCCGTTTTTCTCCCCGCCGTCCAAGAACTGGGGTTTAAGTTTTTCCAGAAGGGCAAAAATCTTTTTACCCATCGCTTTTCGGAGCACGTCCGCATCACCTTTGGAGAACCCAGCCAATTTTTGGGAGAGCAGCATCACCTGCTCTTGGTACACGGTAATCCCGTAGGTTTCTTGTAGATACTCTTCCATCTCGGGGAGGTCGTAGGTAATCTCCTCTTCCCCGTGCTTACGTGCAATAAAACTAGGGATGTATTCCATTGGACCCGGGCGGTACAGGGCGTTCATAGCAATAAGGTCATCAAAAACCGTAGGTTTCAGGTTTTTCATGTGCTTCTGCATCCCGGGTGATTCGTATTGGAATACCCCTACGGTTTCACCTCGTTGGAAAAGCTCGTATGTTTTTTCATCATCCAACGGAAAATCATCGGGGACCAACTCTATTCCCGTTCTTGCTTTTACAATTTTGACCGTGTCCTTGATCAAGGTCAAGGTTTTCAATCCCAAGAAATCCATTTTCAACAACCCCGCACTTTCCACTACCGAGTTATCGAACTGGGTAACGTAAAGGTCAGAATCCTTGGCCACGGATACGGGTACGAAGTTGGTAATATCGTCCGGGGTGATGATTACTCCACAGGCGTGGATTCCCGTGTTTCGCAATGAACCCTCCAATACGCGGGCCATCTTTAAGGTCTGTCCTTCTAGATCATCGGTTTCGGCTATATTGAGAAGCTCGTATACTTTTTCGAGTTCCTCGGAACGGAACTTCTTTTTCAGGTCGGCTTCGTCCACCCCAAATATCTTGTTGAGTTTGGACATGTTCGGAATCAACTTGGCAATACGGTCAGCATCGCCCAAGGGCAAATCCAGGACACGGGCCGTATCTCGAATGGATGATTTGGCGGCCATGGTACCGTATGTAATGATTTGCGCCACTTGATTTGCACCATATTTATTGATAACGTAGTCCATTACTCGGCTTCGGCCCTCATCATCAAAATCAATATCGATATCGGGCATCGATACCCTGTCCGGATTCAGGAACCGCTCAAAAAGCAGGTCGTATTTCAAGGGGTCGATGTTGGTAATCGTCAAGCAGTACGCTACCACCGAACCTGCTGCGGAACCTCGGCCCGGTCCTACGGAAACATCCATATTCCGTGCTTCCCGGATAAAGTCCTCCACGATCAAAAAGTATCCTGGGTACCCCGAGTTTTTGATGATTTCCAGCTCAAAATCTATCCGCTCCCGAATTTCATCGGTAAGTTCTCCATATCGTTTTTCAGCACCTTTATAAGTTATGTGCCTCAAGTAGGCGTTCTCACCACGGTTCCCACCATCTACATCGTCTTGTGGGTCCTTGAATTCCTCGGGAATACTGAATTTGGGCAGCAAAATATCGCTGGCAAGGTCGTAGGGCTCAATTTTGTCCACAATTTCCTTGATGTTCAAAATGGCTTCGGGCAAATCCTTGAAGAGCTCCTTCATTTCATCCGAAGACTTAAAGTAGTACTCTTGGTTGGGCAACCCGTAACGATAGCCGCGTCCTCTACCGATGGGTGTGGATTGTTTTTCCCCGTCCTTTACACACAATAAAATATCGTGTGCTTCGGCATCTTTTTTATCGCAGTAATAGGTGTTGTTGGTGGCGACCAGTTTTACGTTATGGTCCTTGGCCATTCGAACCAAAACTTGATTGACGCGATCTTCGTCCTCTTGACCGTGACGCATGATTTCGATGTAAAAATCGTCACCAAATTGCTCTTTCCACCATAAAAGTGCCTCTTCGGCTTGGTTTTCACCAACGTTCAGGATTTTGTTGGGCACTTCACCATATAGGTTTCCTGTAAGGGCGATGATGTCTTCCTTGTATTGCTCAATGACCTTTTTGTCGATTCTGGGTACGTAGTAAAATCCATTGGTGTATGCAATGGAGGACATTTTTGCCAAGTTATGATACCCTTTTTTGTTTTTGGCCAGCAGCACAATCTGATGCCCGTAGTCCTTTACATTTTTATTGGTATGGTCTTCGCACACAAAGAATTCACAGCCCACAATGGGAGTAATCTCTTTCTCCGTCGGTTGCTCACCGTTGGCTATCAGTTCTTCGTTTTTGGCCTTTACCGCTTTGTTATGCCCCATCACTTCTTTTACGAAGTGAAAAGCGCCCATCATGTTGGCGTGGTCGGTCAATGCAACGGCAGGCATACCGTGATCAGCTGTGGCCTTGACCAAATCCTTTATGTTGATGGTGGACTGAAGTACGGAAAACTGGGAGTGGTTGTGCAAATGAACAAAAGGTTCATCTTCCAAAGTCTCCATGTTCTCTTGGATTTCCTCGTCGGAAACGCCACCCGTATCTTCTGCCCAAAGGGCGTCGGCAATTTCTTTTGATGCGGCCTTTAGGTTGATGTGCTTTAACCCGATAAGCTCTATTTCCTGCGGATTGGCCTCGGAGAATCGCTCAAAATAATCGGGTTGAACATCGAGTTCTTGGTAGGAATATTGTTTTTTGCGGACCAATTCCAAAAAGCAACGGGTCGTAGCTTCCACATCGGCCGTTGCGTTGTGCGCTTCGGCAAAGGGCTCACCGAACAGGAATTCGTGGAGCTCTGTCAAGGTTGGTAGCTTGAATTTGCCACCACGTCCTCCGGGTATTTTACAGAGTTCTGCGGTATGCTCGGTACAGGTGTCGAGTACGGGAAGTTCCGTTAGGGGACTTTGCACTTCCTCACGGTGGAATTCACAACCCATAATGTTGATGTCGAATCCCACATTTTGGCCCACCACAAATTTGGTTTGTAGCAATGCCTTGTTGAACGCTTCCAGGACTTCGCTCATAGGCACTCCTTTTTCTTCGGCCAAAGCTGTGGATATACCATGTATCTGTTCGGCCTCGTAGGGAATGTTGAATCCTTCGGGTTTTACCAAAAAATCCTGATGTTCTATCAGATTGCCAAGTTCGTCGTGCAACTGCCAAGCTATCTGAACGCATCGTGGCCAGTTATCAGTGTCGGTAATGGGGGCATCCCAACGTTTGGGCAAGCCAGTGGTTTCGGTATCAAAAATCAAATACATAAGCTAACAGTCTCGGTCGAAAAAAGAATGAATAAAATTACGGAAGAAGATAGATTTGGTAAAAAAGAGTTGTGAGGAGTTATCAACTAAAAAAAGCCGGGAATAAATCCCGACTTTTTCTGCTTGTATCTAGTGACTTTTGGAATTACGATACTGCTGTTTCGAATATATTTGCTGTTTCCAAAGTGTCTCTGATGGCATTTCTGTGTTTCATCAGTAGACTCTCGGTGGTTGGAGGCAATACAAAATCTTTGTCTTGCAGTATGTCGTTATAGGTTTCTATAGCCTCTTTTTCTCCACGATGCACCTCTTCTAGCATTGCTTCTTCACTATTGGAAGAAAACAAAGATTTAAAATTGATCCAAGATCGGTGTAATGTACCTTTTGCACTACCGCTATCTTCAGGTTTTTCTCCGAACGACATAATTTCAGCCTTAAGTTCTTTTGCAAAACTTTGACGTTGATTGGATCTATCCATAAAGAATTGCTTAATGGTTTTATTGTCTACCTTTTCAGCCGCTTGTTTAAATCCTTTTTCAGCATCGTAGGTTCTTTCCAAAAGTTCGTTCAATTTGTTCGACATTTCTACAGTGTACTTCATAATCTATCTACATTTTATCGGTTATGGGCCATCGACTTTCGATGACTTCACTATATAAGTTAAGGTTAAATGTCAGAATAACAAATAGTTGGGATGGTTTGCGATAGGTTTAACGGTATGGGGCTCAGGTGTTAAATGCATTTAACTTTTTTTGCCCGTAAACGCTGTGCTATAAACAAATAAGTGTATATTTGCACCCGCTTAATAGAAAAAGCGATAAAAAAGAATTAATAACAAGGGTCGGGCACCCTACAAATTAATGTGATATGCCAGTAAAGATTAGACTTCAGAGACACGGTAAAAAAGGTAAGCCATTCTATTGGGTAGTTGCTGCCGATGTTAGAGCAAAAAGAGACGGTAAATTTTTGGAGAAATTGGGTACATACAACCCAAACACCAATCCAGCTACAATCAGCCTAGATGTTGATGGTTCTGTAAAATGGTTACAAAATGGTGCACAGCCAACAGATACGGCTAGAGCAATCCTTTCTTACAAAGGTGTTTTGTTGAAGCATCACTTGTTGGGCGGTGTTCGCAAAGGAGCTTTGACAGAAGAACAGGCAGAAGAGAAATTCAACGCTTGGTTGGAGGAGAAAGAGCAAAAAATCCAAGATAAGAAAGATGGATTGAGTAAGGCTGATGCAGAAGCCAGAGCTCAAGCATTGGCTGCTGAAAAAGAGGCCAACGAAAAAAGAGCTGCCGCTGCGCTACCTGAGGAGGAAGTAGCTGAGAAAGCTGCAGAAGAAACAGCTGAAGCTTCAACTGAGGAAACTGCTGCAGAAGCACCGGCTGAAGAGGCTCCTGCTGCTGAAGAAGCTGACAAAAAGGAAGAATAGAAACGTAAGACAATGCACAAGGAAGACTGCTTCTACCTGGGCAAAGTCGTTTCAAAATATAGTTTTAAGGGCGAGGTGTTGGTCAAATTGGACACCGATGAACCCGATATCTACGAAAATATGGAATCAGTACTTGTTTCATTGGGAAACAATCTGGTTCCATTTTTTATTGATAGGTGCCGATTGCACAAATCCAATTTGCTTCGTATCGATTTTGAAGAGGTAAAGGATGAAGCCAGCGCGGATAACATCATAGGCTCAGAGCTTTATCTTCCCCTAACGATGTTGCCACCGCTAAAAGGCAATAAGTTCTACTTTCACGAAGTGATCGGTTTTACCGTTTTGGATGAGGTCCATGGTGATATTGGTATTGTGGAATCCATCAACGATAGTGCTTCACAAGATTTGTTCGAAATCAAAAAGGGCGACAAGGAATTGTTGATACCGGTAAGCGACGACATTATCAAAAAAGTGGATAGGGAAAACAAGACCATCTTTGTTAAAACTCCTGAGGGATTGGTAGACCTTTATCTTGGATGAAAGCGTAGATTTTAGATAAAATCTGCTACTCATGTTTTATTTTTTAAGTAATGAAACCGTTCAAATTCAAAGAATTTACTATTCATCAAGACCAATGTGCCATGAAGGTGGGAACCGATGGCGTTTTATTGGGTGCTTGGGCTTCGTTGGACAACCAACCCGAATCCATTTTGGATATTGGTGCAGGGACGGGGCTCATAGCTTTGCAACTCGCACAACGTTCATTGGCCGAAACTATAGATGGCATTGAGCTCGATGACGATGCCTATGAACAATGTGTTTCCAATTTTGAAGCATCCTCATGGGGAGACAGACTGTTCTGTTATCACGCAGGGTTTGATGAATTTGTGGATGAAATAGAGGATAAATATGATTTAATCGTTTCCAATCCTCCGTTTTATATCGAAGACGTTGCCACTCGAGATGAATCTAGGGACAAGGCTAGACAAAGCAGTTCGTTGCCCTTTGATGAGTTGGTTCAAGGTGCATCAGAACTTTTGACGGAAAAAGGACTTTTTGCAGTAATCATTCCTTATAAAGAAGAACTAGGTTTTGTGGAATTGGCCAAAAGTGTTGGATTGTTCCCGAATCGGATTACCAGGGTCAAGGGAAATCCGGATGCCGATTTTAAAAGAAGTTTGATGGAATTTAGTTTTGATGCGAACAAACCTCATATCGATACATTGATAATTGAAGAAGGCAGGCACCAATACACCAAAGAATACATCGAATTGACCCAAGCATTTTATTTGAAAATGTAACAATGCACGAATGAAATGTTATATTTACTTAAAATTTATTCTGAATGAAGCCCGATTTATTTGAAGCCCCAGATTATTATAATCTTGATGATCTTCTTTCCGAAGAACATAAACTGGTTCGTGATGCAGCCCGCCAATGGGTAAAGCGCGATATATCCCCAATCATTGAAGAATATGCCCAAAAAGCTGAGTTCCCTGAACAGATTATTGGAGGGTTGGCCGAAATTGGTGCTTTTGGTCCCTACATTCCTGAAGAATACGGTGGCGCAGGGTTGGACCAAATCAGTTATGGACTGATCATGCAAGAAATTGAGCGCGGAGATAGTGGAGTCCGCTCAACAGCTTCCGTGCAGTCGTCATTGGTCATGTATCCTATATTCACTTATGGAAACGATGAGCAGTGCAAAAAGTACCTGCCCAAATTGGCAACAGGGGAGTGGATGGGCTGTTTTGGACTTACCGAGCCCAACCACGGATCTAACCCTGGCGGCATGGAAACCAAATTCAAGGATGCTGGTGACCATTACCTATTGAACGGTGCCAAACTGTGGATTTCCAACTCACCATTTGCCGATATTGCGGTTGTATGGGCCAAGAATGAAGAAGGCCGAATCCATGGGCTTATCGTGGAGCGTGGCATGGAAGGCTTTTCCACACCAGAGACCCACAACAAATGGTCGTTGAGGGCGTCGGCAACGGGCGAGCTTATTTTTGATAATGTGAAAGTGCCAAAAGAAAATCTTTTACCTGGTAAAAGTGGACTTGGAGCACCATTGGGTTGTTTGGATTCTGCGCGCTACGGTATTGCCTGGGGAGCCATTGGAGCTGCAATGGATTGCTACGATACCGCACTCCGTTATGCCAAGGAGCGCGAACAGTTTGGAAAACCTATTGCCGCATACCAACTTCAGCAAAAGAAATTGGCCGAAATGATCACAGAGATTACCAAGGCCCAGTTGTTGGCTTTTCGTTTGGGACAGTTAAAGAATGAAGGCAAGGCAACTACGGCCCAGATTTCCATGGCCAAACGGAACAATGTGGAGATGGCGATAAAAATCGCTCGCGAAGCAAGACAAGTTTTGGGCGGAATGGGCATCACAGGAGAGTACAGCATTATGCGCCACATGATGAACCTTGAAAGTGTGATTACCTACGAAGGCACGCACGATATTCACCTATTGATTACTGGAGCTGATATTACGGGAATCCCAGCGTTCAAATAATCATGAGGCGGGAATTTTTTCCACCGTTACCTTAATGGATTTGCTAATGGGCGTTTGGCTCTTGTCCGCAAAATGATTGTGGGGCACCAACATGTTTGTCTCAGGAAAATAAGCGGCCATATTGCCCTTCGGAATTTCATAGGGAACCACGATAAACTTTTCTGCCGTTCTTCGGATATTATCATAATTGCTATGCAAATGGACCACATCCAGTTGGGTTAGTCCCTTTTCAGCCATATCCTCTGCATTCATAAAAACAACACGTCGCTCGTTGTGAATACCACGGTACCGATCGTTCAATCCATAAATGGTGGTATTGAACTGGTCATGCGAGCGAATAGTCATCAGCAATAACTCATCAGCTTGCAATTGATGGTCGGGCAATGGGGTAATGGACAATTGTGCCATTCCATTGGGTAGCATCCTAAAATCACGCGTACGGACATTGTTGGGCAGATAATAGCCGAATCCTTTGGACGCTTCGCTGGTATTCTCGAACCCCTTCACGGTTTTGTCTATCAATTTTCGGATAAGGTTGTAATCCTGACCCAACTCATACCAGTTCATGGAGTGATTGCCCCTAAAATAGGTATGCGCCAAGAGTGCGATGATCTCTGGTTCGCTTTTAATGTGTTCCGAAGCAGGTTTCAAAAGACCCTTGCTCTGCCTTACCTTTCCCGTACTGCTTTCCATGGTCAAAAATTGAAGCTCCCCATTCTTTTCATCTTTTTCAGAACGCCCAAAAGTGGGTAATAACAATGCAGTTTTGCCCGTCACTAAATGACTTCGGTTCAGTTTGGTACTGATTTGTACCGTCAAATCACAATTTTGAATGGCTTCGGCCGTGTATTGGGTGTCCGAAGCGGCCATCAGAAAATTACCACCTAAACAAACAAAAACCTTGGCCTTTCCTTCGTGCATGGCTTCGATGGCTTCTACGGTATCGTATCCTTTTTCCGTAGGTGGGTCAAAATTGAGGTGCTTCTGTATATTTTCATTCAAGGTTTTGTTCACATAGTGCATAATGCCCACTGAGCGATCTCCCTGCACATTGCTGTGGCCCCGCACGGGACAAGTTCCTGCAAACGGTTTTCCAACGGCTCCCTTCAGCAGCAAAATATTCACGTATTCCTTAATACAGTCCACCGCATTTTTATGTTGGGTAATGCCCATGGCCCAGCAAATCACGATTTTTGAATTTTCGGCCAACAACTGTACAACCTGATCAATTTTTCGCATGTACACCCCACATCTTTTTTGAAGGCTTTCCGTATCGTAGTGCTCCAAGTCCTTCAACAAATCATCATAACCGTCCACGTATTCCACAATAAACTCATGATCTAGCACATTGGAGTTTTTGGCATCCAGTGCCACTAATTTTTTTAAGATCAATTTGGCCAAGGCTATATCCTCGTTGATTTTTACAGGCAGATGAACATCGGCCATGGCCTGTCCGTTCCCCAACATGTCCGAAACGCTTTGGGGATTTTTAAAGTTGACCATTCCCGTCTCGGCTAGGGGGTTTATACTGATGATTTTACCGCCATTTTGTTTACATTTTTCCAGTGCCGACAACATCCTCGGATGATTGGTGCCTGGGTTTTGTCCCACCACCAAAATGACTTCCGCACCGTACAGATCGTCCAGTTTTACGGACCCCTTCCCAATGCCCAAAGTCTCCGAAAGTGCCACGCCCGATGATTCATGGCACATATTGGAACAGTCGGGCATATTGTTGGTGCCAAAGGCACGGGCGAACATGCCGTAGAGGTAAGCAGCTTCGTTGCTCGATCGCCCCGAAGTATAAAAAATAGCCTCATTCGGATTTTTTAGTTCGTGCAATTCGTCCGAAATCAGCTCAAAGGCATCTTGCCAAGTAATGGGTTCGTAGTGCAGACTGTCGGGTCCTAAGACCATCGGTTCTACGACGCGCCCTAATTTGTTCAGTTCAAAGTCACTTAATCTGGAGAGTTCCTCAACGGAGTGCTCTGCAAAAAAATCGGCTCCAATATGTTCCCGTGTGGCTTCATCGGCCAAGGCTTTTGCCCCATTCTCACAATATTCTGCAATTTTGGAGGGATGCTCGGGAACGGGCCAAGCACAACTGGGACAACGAAAACCGTCCTCTTGGTTCATTTCCAGCAAGCTACGCATGGAATTTACGATTCCCATTTCCTTAAAACTATGCTTCAATGCTTCCTTTACACCCAAAAATCCAGCGGCTGTATGCATGGGTTCCTTTAGGCGAAGGCCAGTAAATTTGATGTCCCCAGTTAGGGAAATGTTTCGTTTTGATGATTCGTTCTCCATCGTGGTCAGTGTTGCAATTTTGGATTGGGGTAATTGTCCGATTGGTCTTCGGCTCTGTTTTCAAGGCAAGTGAAGTCTTTTTCCAATAACAAATGCAGTTTTTTCCCTTCGGGAAGCTCCATTTCATGTTCAAAGCCTACGGTATTGTCGTGGAACCAATTTTTTCCTTGAGTTTCGGGAACCATCATCAAGATAATGTTGTTCGAGTAGGATACCTCAAGATTTTTATTGAAGGCATCAGTTTAGCTTGATACTGAAATTTGGAAGGCCCAAATTCGGTGGTTTCCATTATCGAACCCGTTTCGGATAGTTGTTTTACTTCGCTTTGGGTCAATCGAAATCGTATGGAATTCCCTTTGATTCTGATTTTCATGTATTGGTACAATTCTTCTTCGTAAGTTACTGCATTTCGCTCACTTCTTCGAATCAAATAGCTTTTTGCTTGTTCTCATGTCGGCATAACGGGGGTCCTGAATGTAGTTTTCTTTCTTCATTTTGATGACCTCAATGCTCAAGAAACCAAATTCTTCGACCACTTTGCCATAAAAGCGGTAAATGCCCTTTCCCCGAAAGTAATATTTGGCCGCTACGGGCGGGAAGAGTACCGTATCGAAGACTTCCCCATGCTGGTCCACCAAGGTAGCGAAGTGCATGCGTTTGCCATGATGCGTGGAGGTGTTTTTTACCGTCACCAAATACCCATAAATATCGATGTACTTGTTGAGGTATCGCTCCAAATCTTTTTGTCCGTTGTTGTTTTTGGGCGGTTCTTCCAACAGTTCAAAAGGACTGCAAAGACAGAATCCCAAGAGTTCCAATTGCTCAAAAGCGGTCTCCAATGTGGTCGTGTTGAGCTGTGGCATTTGAAATTTTTGATGCCTTGGCGGAAAAAGCTTCGGGTGTTCCAATCGGTCGTTTTTCGAGAGCATCAAATGGGCTTTCCAGAGCAGTTCGTGCTTATTGATGCCCGTAAAGCGGAAGGCATCTATACGGATAAGGATGGAAAGCTGCTCCATGCGGATAAATACTCTGTCCAAGAAATCTTCCAAAGAGGTAAAACTCCCATAGAGCATGCGCTCTTTCAGGATACGTTCCATGACCCTGCTTTCCAGATCTCGGAGGTACATCATTCCCAAATACATATGCGTTCCATAAATGCGGTTTATCGCCATGCTTTTGTTCACACAGGGCGGATGGATGGTGGCACCCAGCATGCGGGCATCGTGCACATAGAATTCCGAACGGTAAAATCCGCCACCATTATTGAGCACGGCCACCATATATTCCAAAGGAAAATAGGCCCTCAAAAACAAACTTTGATAGCTCTCCACGGCATACGAAGCAGAATGCCCTTTCGCAAAAGCGTAGCCTGCAAAACTGGCCACCTGGTTCCAGATTTCGGAAATCAAATTTTCTGCATAGCCCTTTTTTCTGCAGTTCGAGATGAATTTGTCTTTCACTTTTTGAAACTCTTCGCGTGAACGGAATTTACCGCTCATGCCCCTGCGGAGCACATCGGCCTCGCCAAGGTCCAAACCTGCAAAATGGTGGGCTACTTTGATCACGTCTTCTTGATAGACCATCACCCCATAAGTATCGGGCATAATTTCCAGCATTACAGGATGTGCCTTTTCCTCGGTTCTGCCCTTGTTGCGATGGCGCAAAATATATTCCCGCATCATGCCACTTTTGGCCACCCCTGGTCGGATAATGGAACTGGCGGCGACCAATCCCAAATAATTGTCGACCTGTAGTTTTTTGAGCAACATGCGCATAGCGGGCGACTCCACATAAAAACAGCCCATGCATTGCGCAGTTTTGATCAGGTTGTTGATGACGGGGTCTTTTTTAAACCCTTTAATGTCGTGGATGTCGATATCACCATATTTTTCAGGTTGATTGTAGGCTACAATTTCCAAGGCTTCCTTGATCTTGCCCAAGCCCCGCTGACCCAAAATATCAAACTTGTAAAGCCCCACATCCTCGGCGATGACCATATCGTACTGTGTGGTAGGGAACCCTTTTGGTGGTAAATGAGTGGCCGAAAACCAATGCAAGGGCTTGTCGCTGATCAAAATTCCCCCAGCGTGAATACTTAAATAATTGGGTTTGCCCTTGAGCAAACTCCCGTATTTCAGTACGAGTTTGGATACATGGTCCAATTGGTCGAGTGAGTACCTTCCCTCCAATAAAAAATCAATGTCTTGTGGGGGCAGTCCGAATACTTTTCCCAACTCCCGAATTACGCCCCGTTCCTTAAAAGTGACATAGGTGCCGAGCAATGCTACGTGTTCAAATCTTTTAAAGATGTATTCTGTCATGGCAGGACGATCCTTCCATGAAAAATCAATGTCAAAATCGGGTGGATTGGCACGGTACAGGTTGATGAATCGTTCAAAATAGAGGTCGAGCTCCATGGGGTCCACATCGGTAATACGGAGCAGATAAGCCACAATGCTGTTGGCTCCGCTGCCTCGGCCTACGTAAAAGAACTCCCTTCGCCTTGCTTCGGAAACAATGTCCCAATTGATCAAGAAATAGGAGACAAACCCCATTTTTTTGATGAGTTCCAGTTCCTTGTTCAACCGATTTTTAATGGAATCGCTCACTTCCTCATACCGATAGGGGAGTCCCTCGGCGCAGAGTTGGTCCAAAAGTTGTTCGTCCTCTTCCACGCTGCCCAAAAAAGTTTTCAGGTTTTGGGGTTTTCTGTCCTTTGAAAAATCAAAATGGATATTGCACTTATGCAGCAACTTTTCCGTGTTTTCCAGAATAAAGGGAAACTCTGAAAATGCCGCGGCCAGATTTTGGACAGGGTACATTTTTTCTTCCTCATTGGCCTCCTCTTCCTTTTGAAGTTTGCTCAGCAGTACATTGTTTTCGATGGCCCTGAGCAATCTGTGAGCGTTAAAATCCTGTTTGTTCCGAAAGGTAACGGGCTGCTGTACCACCAACTTGTGGGTAAGGGATGCCAATTTGGAGAAGGGAAGCCTACGCAAATCCTTGATGGAGACCCCGACGAACTCATGTTCCTGAAAATGGTCCAGTTCGTTGAGCAATACCACTTCGAATGGATATACCACAAACGCATTCTTAAAAGCAGGGGCGCGGTCAGGAATCTTGAAACCATCATGAAGATGGCGGGACAAAAAATTGTTCAGTTCCAGATACCCTTTGTTGTTTTGGGCAATCCCGATAAAACAGGGTCGGGTTCCGTTCCTAAAATCGATGCCCAAAATCGGTTTTATGTCAAATTCGGGTGCTTTTCGGACAAAATTCAATCCCGCAGAGGTATTATTGATGTCCGTGAGCACCAATTGGGTCACATGGTTTTGTTGGGCCAATTGCAACAACTCCACCTCCGAGAAGGTCCCGAACCGTAAACTATAATATGTGTGGCAGTTGAGGTACAATTATCAATGATCAGTTATGAGGTCGAGCTGTCATATCGAGCGGAGTCGAGATGTGAGACCGATTTATAAAAAACACCTCTCGACTGCGCTCGAGGTGACATATGTTTATTGCTCATTGTTTCCTGTGAGCTAAAACCACAGGCGGCTCCCCATTAAAGGGATTGTGCATGCTCCCGATGGTCTTTGCACCCATGGCGGAGGCACGCAACACGCTCCGACTTCCGAACCTGTTACGGACACGGTCCATAGCTTGGTAAAGGCTCAGGGTCTCCTTGGTATCTTCAAAAAGGTTAATCTGGTAATTGCCCGAGACCAGATGACTAAATCGAATCCCGATGAGACGTACCAACATTCGTTTGTTATATAGCGAGTCGAACAGCTCCAATATTTTTGGGATGAGGGTGTGGTCTGCACTCGTGTACGGAATTTGCGATTGTTTGGAATAGGTGTTGAAATCGGAATACCGAATCTTTACGGCGATACAGGCTGTTAATTTATCGCCCCTACGCAGTTGGTAGGCCAGATTTTCGGTCATGGCAATCAAAATCCCTCTTAGTTTGACGACGTCGATGGTGTCACGGTCAAAAGTCCGTTCATTGGAAATGGATTTTCTATCGTGAAAAGGAATTACGGGCGTATTGTCAATCCCATTGGCCCTTTTCCAAATGACTTGACCATTGGCGCCCAACACCCGTTGCATAATGTCCATGGGCATATCCTGAATGGTCTTTACCTGCCGTATGCCCAAGTTTCTTAGGGTTTGATAGGTCTTGTCGCCTACCATCGGAATCTTTTTGATGGAAAGCGGGGCTAAAAAAGGCTTTTCCAGACCAAAATCTATTTTAAGCTGATTGTTGGGCTTGGCCTCGTTGGTCGCCACTTTGGAAACTACTTTGTTCACCGATAGCCCGAACGAAATGGGCAGTCCCGTTTCCCGAATAATCTTTTGGCGCATTTCCGTGGCGTATTTGTAGCAACCAAAAAAGCGGTCCATGCCCGACAGATCGGCGTAAAACTCATCAATGCTCGATTTTTCGAAAACAGGTACATGTTCCTTGATGATTTCCGTGACCACATCCGAATACTTGCTGTAAGTGCCCGCATTGCCGCGGATGACTACGGCTTCTGGACAGAGTTCCTTGGCCATTTTCATGGGCATGCCCGAATGAACGCCAAATCCACGGGTCTCGTAGCTGCAGGCCGCCACCACACCGCGGTCACTGGTGCCGCCCACCAATAAGGGCTTGTTCTTAAGCTCTGTATTGATGATGCGCTCCACGGATACATAAAATGTATCCAAGTCTAGATGCAAGATCGTCTTTTCCATTGTTCAGTTGAAGGAAAGCTAAATTATGGAAATATTCCTATAAAATGGAAATAATCCATAAAATAAATATCAACAACCCTTGCTGTTATTTTTTCCGAAAAATCATCCTATCTTTGTCACGTTGTGTTGGATTCCAGTCACGATGATTGGAATCAGGTTGAAGCATCAAATCGATGCTCGCCAATGAAAGGCTTTCCTTTTGGAAGGCTTTTTTTGTTTGTGGTGGGGAGTAAAAAGATAAGTGTGGATGTCATCTCGAGTCTTTCGACTATGCTCAAGATAAACTGAAGTCGAAAGGCTCAGAAATGTAATTCAGATTTCTCAATCGTCACGGCGTTCCTCATTTCGAAATGACCAGTTGTATTTTTTTGTAGAAAAAGTCATTTCGAACCGAATCCCGATAGCTAATGGGAGAAGTGTGAGAAATCTCTAACTAGAAATTAAGTCTTGCATCTCGACTGCCTGCCCGTCCAGCAGGCGGGCGCTCGACATGACCGTTCAAAAATATTAGCGAGCATTCGTGTAATTCCTGCCTGCCGCAGGCAGGTGTGTCAAGCCATTTATGGGGAATAGGCAATAATAGATTCTTCGCAAAGCCTGTCTTGAGCGAAGTCGAAAGGCTCAGAATGACAATTAGATTTTTCAATCGTCACTGCGTTCCTCATTTCGAAATGACCAGTTGCATTTTTTTGTGGAAAAAGTCATTTCGAACCGAATCCCGATGGCTATCGGGAGAAGTGTGAGAAATCTCAAGCCAATAGTAATATCAACTTCCAGAAACACTATGTGCCACATGGTGCATCAGCGAAGCGGCCAATTTAGCCGTCTGTCCATCAATATCATACTTGGGATTCATCTCGGCAATGTCCAGACTGATCAATTTTCCAGAGCCGATAATCGTTTTCAAACATTCCAAAACCATATACGGGCTAAAACCCATGGGCGAAGCAGCACTGACTCCAGGGGCGTAGGCCGAAGAGAACCCATCCAAGTCGATGGTCACATAAATGTGGTCCACATTTTTGGCGAAGGCATTGATCCAGGTTGTGATTTCTTCCAGTAGAGGAATTTGGAACGTATCATTCATCACATAGATGACATCAAGGTCCCTTGCCGTTTGAAATAGATTTCGGTCATTGGCATCTTTTCGGATGCCGAGACAGAGGTAGTTAAAATCGATGCCCTTTTTTTCGCAGTCTTTCGCTATCTGATAAAACGGAGTGCCCGAATTGCTCTGCTCCGTGTTTTTCCGCAAATCAAAATGCGCATCAAAATTTATGATGCCGATGGTTTGCCCTTCTTTTTTGGCATCCAAATATGTTTTGATGCCGTTGAAGTGCCCGTAGGCCATATCATGCCCACCGCCCAAAACAATTGGGAACTGTTTTTTTTCCAAAAGAGTTTTGACTGATTCCGCAAGTTGTTCTTGGGCAGCTTCCATATCGCTATTGGTGCAGGTAATGGAACCCACATCTTGCAACAGTACATTGCTCCCCAAATGGTTGGGCATCTTTCCAAAATTGCTTTTGATGACATCGGGACCTTCCACGGCACCCACACGGCCTTGGTTTCGGCGTACGCCTTCGTCGCAGGCATAGCCCAAAAGCGCAATGGATTTTTTTTGTGCTTCGGGAAGTTCGTCCAAGGGTGTACAATGCACTTTTTCGTGCAGATACAGCCATTTGTTGGAAATCCTTCCTGTCCAAAGGTCTTTTTTCGGGGGTTCGTAGTGTTTCATCACATTAAAAAAGATGGTCCAAAATATCGGAATCTACAAGATACGGCAAAGTTACCTTTAAATTGGGGGAGCGCTCCATTTCTCGTTCAATGGCAAAGCGAGCTTCTTTGTTCCGTGCCCAGCTTCTACGGGAAATGCCGTTGTTCACATCAAAAAACAACATTTTTTTCAATCGGTTAGAGGCTTCTTCGGAACCATCGAGTACCATGCCAAACCCTCCGTTGATTACTTCGCCCCAGCCAACGCCGCCGCCATTGTGAATAGAAACCCAAGTGGCCCCTCTAAAACTATCGCCAATCACATTTTGAATGGCCATATCGGCGGTGAACTTGCTGCCATCATAAATATTGCTGGTTTCTCGAAAGGGAGAATCGGTTCCGCTTACATCGTGATGGTCACGCCCCAACACCACGGGAGCACTGATTTGCCCCTTGGCAATGGCCGTGTTGAAAGCATCAGCAATCTTACTGCGTCCCTCGGCATCGGCATACAGGATGCGAGCTTGGGAGCCTACCACCAATTTATTCTGTTCCGCTTCAGATATCCATTTAATGTTGTCTTGCATTTGCTGTTGTATTTCTTCGGGAGCTTCGGATTTTATCTTTTTCATCACTTCAAGGGCAATGGCATCTGTTTTTTGAAGGTCTTTTGGGTCGCCCGAGGCACATACCCATCGGAACGGTCCAAAACCATAATCAAAACACATTGGGCCCAAAATATCCTGTACGTAGGACGGATACCTGAAATCGATATTATTTTCAGCCATCACATCGCCGCCCGATCGGGAAACTTCCAATAAAAAGGCATTGCCATAATCAAAAAAATAGGTGCCCTTTGCGGTGTGTTTGTTGATGGCATTGATTTGTCTTCGCAGTGATTCTTGTACTTTTTCCTTGAAGACTTCGGGATTTTCCACCATCAAGGTGTTGGATTTTTCAAAAGAAAGTCCAACGGGATAATAACCGCCCGCCCAAGGATTGTGTAACGAGGTTTGATCGGATCCCAAATGAATAAAAATGTCCTCTTCATAAAAGCGTTCCCAAACATCAACCACATTGCCGATGTATGCCAAGGAAACCACTTCTTTGTTTTCAACGGCCTCTTTTGTACGGACGACCAATAGGTCCAAATCCACCAAAAGTTCATCCACCCAACCTTGGTCGTGGCGTTTTTTGGCAGCTTCGGGATTTACTTCTGCACAAATGGTGATTCCACCTGCAATGTTTCCTGCTTTGGGTTGGGCACCGCTCATGCCGCCGAGTCCAGCAGTCAAGAAGATTTTGCCCTCTGGGGATTCATTTTTCTCCAACACTTTTCGGAACGCATTCATGACCGTAATGGCCGTTCCGTGCACAATGCCCTGTGGTCCAATGTACATGTAGGAACCTGCGGTCATTTGTCCGTATTGAGTAACACCAAGGGCATTGAAACGTTCCCAATCATCGGGTTTCGAATAGTTGGGAATCATCATTCCATTGGTGACGACCACTCTTGGCGCTTCTTTGGAGGATGGAAACAGTCCCATTGGGTGACCTGAACACATGTTGAGGGTCTGCTCATCAGTCATTTCAGCCAAATATTTCATCGTGAGCAGGTACTGTGCCCAGTTTTGAAACACCGCTCCGTTGCCTCCGTAGGTAATCAATTCTTCGGGATGTTGTGCTACGGCTGGGTCCAAATTGTTCTGAATCATTAGCATGATGGCCGCCGCTTGATGTGTTTTCGCAGGATATTCAGAAATTGGTCGTGCATACATCTCATAATCGGGTTTGAACCGATGCATATAAATGCGGCCATAGGTTTTTAGCTCTTCTGCAAATTCTGTTGCGAGCTCTTTGTGACAAGCCTCGGGAAAATAACGTAGCGCATTCTGAACCGCCAGTTTTTTCTCTTCGTTGGAGAGAATATCTTTCCGTTTTGGCGCTGGATTTCCATTTTTGGGATAGGCTTTTTTGGGAGGAAGTTGCTCTGGTATGCCTTGAAGTATTTGTTGCTGAAATTCAGTCATGAGTTAGATTTTTAGTGGATAGGTGCTCCTTTTTTCCAAACTTCGCTTGGCTTCAGTTGCCCTTGGTGGTAGGTGATTTCTTGATAGTTGTCCGTCGGGAAAACCACAAAGTCTGCCTGTGCTCCTTCTTCCAATTTTCCTCGGTCTGTCAAACGCAAAGCCGCTGCTGCCCTGGAAGTGATACCTGCCAAAACTTCGGTATTGGACAGTTTCTCAAAAGTTCCCAAAATGCTGGCTTGGGTCAAAAGGTCGCCCATGGGAGCGGACCCTGGATTGTGGTCACTGGCAATGGACACAGCGCCGCCTGCATCCAAAATTTTACGGGCAGGGGTGTAGGCACATCCTAAACCGATGGACGCCCCAGGCAATGCCGTTGCAATGGTGTTGCTCTTGGCCAGCAATTGAATCTCTTTTTCGGTGCTGGCTTCCAAATGGTCGGCACTCACTGCATCAAAATCCACCGCTACTTGACTACCACCTGTGGTAAATTGGTCGGCGTGTACCGTGATATCGAAACCCATTTCCTTTGCTTTTTGAAAATAAGGTCTGATTTCTTCAGGGGAAAAAGCACTTTCCTCCACAAAGGCATCCACCCGGCGAGCCAAGTTTTCTGCTTTGATGATCGGGAATAATTCATGAATGATGACGTCCAAATAATCCTTATCCTGATGCCAATCTTTGGGTTTCATGTGTGCAGCCAAACAGGTCGGGACCAAAGAGGCGTTAGTGGTTGCATTGGCCTGTTGGATGGCGCGTAGCATTTTCAATTCTTCATCCACGGAAAGGCCATAACCACTTTTCACTTCGATGGTGGTAACGCCATTTTTAAGATGTTTTTTACTTCTATAAATAATTCCCTTAACCAATTCTTCTTGTGGTGCCTTTCGTGTTTGGGTTACGGTGTCCCAGATGCCACCACCTGCCTTGGCAATCTCCAAATAGGTTTTTCCTGCATTTCTGTAAGCGTAATCCCGAGCGCGCGTACCCCCAAAACAAATATGGGTGTGGGAGTCTACAAAGCCAGGTAGGCAAACATGGTTTCCTTCGATATGGTGAATGTCGACATCATCGGATATCAACTCATTAAAAGCACCGACTTTGAGAATTTTTCCTTCGGAAACCAAAATCCCCCCATTTTCAATAATGGTCAGCTGCTCATCTTTGAGCACTCCTTTTAAGGGGAGTCCTGTCATGGGAAGCAATTGGGTGAAAGGTCCTATTAATAATGGTCTGCTCATTTTAGTATGTTTCAAATTCATCAAGATGTGGGGCGTTCCACTTCAGTTTTTTTTCATCCATCACACGGTCCACCAAATCTATGATTTCCCTGTTTTGAATGATTTCAATTCCTTTTTCAATGTCATCTGCAAAAACACGGTCGTTCTCGGCAAAGGCGACTTTGGTTCTCAGAAATGTATGGATTTCATCCAACAGAACGCCCGATTTTAATGGTTTTCTGTACTCGAAGGCTTGGGCTGAGGTCAACAATTCAATAGCAAGGATTTTCTCCACATTTTCAATTATGTTGAGCGCTTTTCTACCACTGATGGATCCCATACTCACGTGGTCTTCTTGCCCTAACGAAGTCGGAATGCTGTCTGCACTGGCAGGGAAACACAAACTTTTGTTCTCGCTCGCCAATGCTGCGGAAGTGTATTGTAAAATCATATAGCCCGAATTGATGCCCGTATCCTTCATCAGTAATTTGGGAACACCTGGACTGTTGCCTTCTAGTGCCAAGTAGATACGTCGGTCGGAGATGTTTCCGATTTCCGAAGCGGCCAAAGCGGCATAATCCAAGGCCATGGCCAAGGGCTGGCCGTGGAAATTCCCCCCACTGATGGTCAATTCATCATTTATGATGACAGGATTGTCCGTAACCGAATTGAGCTCGATTTCCAACAATTCTTTCAAATGGAGCCAAGCATTACGGGAAGCACCATGCACTTGTGGCATACAACGAAGGGAGTAGGGGTCTTGCACCCGTTCGCAATCGATATGGTCCTCCAAAATCTCAGAACCTTGGAGCAGGGTGCGGATTCTGCCCGCCACGTGTTGGTTACCTTTGAACGGACGCAGTTCATGCAATTCTTCATAAAATGGTTTCATAGAGCCTTGAAGTCCCTCCAACATCATAGCGCCGATAATGTCGGCATGTCGCAAACAATATTGTAGTTTGTGAACCACCATTACCCCATGTGCAGCGATAAATTGGGTTCCGTTGATCAAAGCGAGTCCTTCTTTTGGGCCCAATTCCAAAGGTTGCAATCCGTTCTGTTCGAAAAGTTCTTTTGTTGGAATGGTCTTTCCTTCGTATTCTACTTTACCCAAGCCAATCAATGGTAAAAAGAGATGAGACAATGGAGCCAAATCCCCAGAAGCACCGACCGAACCTTGTGAGGGAACCACGGGAATGGCATCGTTCTCCAAATGCCAAAGCATACGTCGCAGGGTGGTTTCAGCAATACCTGAAAAACCTTTGGTCAAAGCATGGATTTTAAGAATGAGCATAATTTTCGCCAATTCTGTGGAAATAGGTTCTCCCACACCTACACTATGACTCTTTAATATATTGGATTGAAGGATTTTGGTATCAGCCTTTGATATTCTTGTACTGCACAAGGGGCCAAAACCCGTATTGATGCCGTACACCGTATCGCCTTTTTCCACTATGCGCTGCACGCGTTGGTAACTGGCATTTACATTTTTGAGGCATTCATCGGTAAGAATACCTTTTATGGTGCCATGGGCCATGCCCAAAGCTATGCTTGCGGTTAAATGGTCTTCACCAAATTGAAATGTTCGGTCTATCGCCATGTTTTTTCTTTTGAATAAAGTTAAAGGTTATGATTAATAATTACCAATACTTATTTTTGTAATAATCAATAACTATGAATTATCAACTAGAACTTAGACATTTCATCTACTTTTTGGCTGTGGCCGAAGAGCTTCACTATAGAAAAGCAGCTGAAAAGTTGTTTATTTCCCAACCTGGGTTGAGCACTCAAATCAAACAGATGGAAGAAATATTGGGCACCCAATTGTTTGTAAGGGACAAGAAAAAAGTAAGCCTCACACCTGCAGGAGAATATTTAAAAAAGGAGGTGGAATTTATCCTGAATCACCTCGAACAGACCAAAAAACAGGTAAAACTGATTGGAGAAGGACAACTAGGGGAGGTGCGTATCGGCTTTTTGGGTTCGGCCATGCAAAATGTAGTACCGAATTTATTGTTGGGACTGAAAGAAAAGTTTCCAACGGTCCATACCACTTTGGAAGAGCTTTCCAATCGAGCTCAGATAAACGCCATATTGGCGGACCGATTGGATTTGGGCTTTGTACGATTGTCCCGAGTACCCAAAGGATTGGATGTGAGACCTGTTTTTGAGGACACCTTTTCCTTGGTGCTGCCTGGGGACCATCCTTTGGATGAAGCCAATTTTAAGAACATCAATCAAGTGGCGGATGAGGATTTTATCCTTTTTTCCCAGGATTATAGCCCCATGTATTATGATACGGTTTTAAGTATTTGTGAGGATAGTGGGTTTGTGCCCAATGTTTCACATAAATCGGTGCATGCGCAGACCATATTCAAGTTGGTGGAGAACAAATTAGGGATAGCCATTGTGCCGACGACGCTTCAGCATGGATTTCAGATGAAAGTAAAATTCATCGAAATGAAAAAAATAAAACAGCGTGCGGTGTTGAGCATGGTCTGGAAAACGGATAATAGAAACCCTGCGCTTCAAAAATGTATGGACCTCCTTATGAAATTATGATGGCAAGGTTTTGCAGCGTAACTTTGGAATTCAACTTAATTCAGCAATATGATTTTTGATTTGATCAAGGAACGAAGAAGTATTTTCCCTCCACAATATATTGATAAGCCAATCGCCAAAGAAACTTTGGAAAAGATTTTGGAAGCAGCCAATTGGGCACCTACGCATAAGAAAACGGAACCATGGCGCTTTAAAGTGTTGACAGGCGAGAAAAAGCAGGAATTGGGCATTTTCCTTTCCAATAAATATGAGGAAGTAGACCCAAGCCCAAAACAAATGAAAATCAAAAAATTGCAATTTAACCCATCCAATTCGGGAGCGGTAATCGCCATCTGTATGCAGCGGGACCCCAAAGAAAGTTTGCCCGAGTGGGAAGAGATTGCCTCTGTGGCCATGGCGGTCCAAAATATGTGGTTGTGCTGTACCGAACTGGGCATTGGCAGTTATTGGTCTTCACCTGGACTCATTAAATATATGGATGAGTTCTTTGATTTGAATGAAGGCGAAAAGTGTTTGGGCTTTTTCTATATGGGTTATTTTGATGGAGAAGTGATTCCATCCGCAAGAACGCCTATTGCTGATAAAGTGGAATGGTTTGACTAACTAAACGTAAACAGGTCGCCCGCGTACTTGATGGTAATGTAAACGTAAAATATAGCGTAAAGAAGGGTTACGACAAACTTCATAAAAGTACCTGTCAAAAAACCTAGAAACGAACCAAAAGCCGCCTTAAGGGCGGTTTCTTTATTGGCCTTGTTCAGCAATTCTCCGACCAATGCACCAATAAACGGCCAGATTATAATTCCAAGTGGTCCAAATATGGGAACAAATATGGCAACCAGTAGACCCACAATGGTTCCCCACATACCTGCTTTGCTGCCGCCGAACCGTTTGGTACCCATAGCGGGAATCACATAATCCAAAATGGTTATGGCTATGGCTATCACAAAAGTGATACCGAGCACCCACCAATTGTCGGGCACTGCCTTGGTCAAATAGAGTAATAACAATCCGACCCAACTTATGGGCGGACCAGGCAGTACGGGCAAAAAACTACCCAATATCCCGACCAGCATCAAAAGAAACCCTAAAATGAGCAATGCAATGTCCATGGCTGTGTTTTACTGTTAGACAAATGTAGCCGACAATTGTTACAAACAAAATCTAATTTTTCAACTAAAAAATTAGTTTAAACTAAATATTTAGTTATATTTGTCCTGTATTGAACTAAAAAATTAGTTGAAAAATGAAACAACTCACCAAGGCAGAAGAAGAGGTTATGCAGCTCCTTTGGAAAATTGAAAAGGGGAATGTAGCCGCAATTCTGGACGAATTGCCAGAACCCAAACCAGCCTATAATACCGTGTCCACCATTGTCAGAATTTTGGAGGACAAAGGTTTTGTATCCCATGAAAAAGTGGGCAAGGGGCATGTGTACTTTCCTTTGATGAAAAAGGAAGAGTACAGCAACCAACGTTTGAATACCTTGATGGATGGGTATTTCCATGGATCATTTAGCAGTATGGTATCCTTTTTTATGAAGAAAAATGATATCAGCCTGAAGGAACTCGAAGACATTATGAAGAACATTAAAGACAAAGAGCAATGATTACCTATATCTTAGAATCCTTGGCATTTCAATTGGTCTTTTTGTTGGCGTATGACCTATTTCTAAAGAGAGAGACCTTTTTTCAATGGAACCGTGTATATCTGTTGGGTACGTTTGCCCTTTCCCTCATATTGCCCTGGGTAAAGATTCAAGCACTCCAGACCACTATGCCACAGGGTTTGGAAACTACAACGGTATTCCTTTCACAATTGAACGGTGTGGTACTTGGTCCAGGCGCAGAGGAAACCAGTTTTCTGGACCGTATCCCATGGCCGTATTTGATTTTAGGCATAGGTAGTATGTTGGCTACCATTTGGTTTGTGTACAAATTGATTCAAATTAGCAGACTCCGTCATAAAAGTATTGTTGAGAATTATAAAGACTTCACAAAAATCACAGTGCCCAAAAGTACCTCGGCCTTCTCCTTTTTCCGAAACGTTTTTATGGGCGAGGACATCAAAAAGGACAAAGAGGCCAACATTTTGGCGCACGAATTGGTGCACGTAAAGCAATGGCACACCCTGGACCTGCTCTTTTTTGAGCTGGCCCGAATCGTCTTCTGGTTCAACCCTTTGGTGTATATCTATCAGAACAGGGTGGCCGAACTTCATGAGTTCATTGCCGATGAAAGAGCCGTCAAACACAACAAGGAGGCTCATTTTGAGATGTTGTTGTCCGAAGCGTTCCATACCCAAAATATCAGTTTCGTAAATCAATTTTTTAATAGATCACTAATCAAAAAACGAATAGTCATGTTACAAAAAAAGAAGTCCAAAGCCGTATGGCAGTTAAAGTATGTATTGTTGTTGCCCCTTGTGTTGGGTATGTTGGTATACACTTCTTGTGAAACCAACAAGGAAGATGCCGAGCTTGATTCGGGTGATGGAGTATCACTGGCCGTTGCCAATGAGATACCATTTGGAGTTATTGATGAGGTGCCTGTTTTTCCAGGCTGTGAAGATGCCGCGGACAAAAAGGCCTGTTTCCAAGAAAAAATACAGGAACATATCCGTAAAAACTTTCATTATCCCGAAGCAGCCCAAGAACAAGGTATCGAAGGAAGGGTGGCCGCGATGTTTCGAATAAATTCTGAGGGAAGCATAGTGGATATTAAAATGAAGGGACCTCATGAGCTTTTGGAAAAGGAAACCGAACGAATTTTGTCCAAATTACCTCGAATGCAACCCGGAAAGCATGAAGGTAAAATTGTGCAAGTACCATTCTCAATTCCAATTATTTTTAGGTTAGATGGCAATGATGAAGAGGAATTGAACAAGGAAATTCAAAAGTTTGGTGACCGAGGAGATGGTTGGGTCCCCTTTGCCGAAATTGATGAAGCACCGATATTTCCCGGCTGTGAAAATGCAGCCGACAAGAGAGCTTGTTTCTTGGAGAGCGTTCAAAACCATGTTCGCAAACATTTTAACTATCCGCAAGAAGCACAGGAACAGGGAATTCAAGGTCGGGTGGCCATTATGTTCGGTATTGATGCGGATGGAGATATCGTGGATATCAAATCAAAAGGCCCAAGTCCTATTTTGGAGGCTGAAGGGCAAAGAATAATTGCGAAATTGCCAAAAATGGAACCTGCAATACAAGATGGAAAACCAGCCGATGTGATTTTTTCCATTCCAATAACATTCAAATTAAAATAAGCAATCCGTTTGAATAAGATAATTGTTCTCATACTCTTTATAAGTTGTAAAGCCGGTGCACAAACATCGGCTTTGTCCGTTGCCGATAGTTTGTATGCCTTGGGCAATTACACCGCGGCAATCAACGAATATGCAACGATCGGGGATGAAAAAGCCAGCTTTCAAATAGCACGCTCTTATAATTCCATAGGGAACTATGATAAGTCCATTGCCCAGTACACAGCTATTTTGGACAACAATCCTGCATTTGAACTGGCACGCTTTGAACTGGGCAAGCTATTGTTGAAAACCAAAAACTATGCATCAGCCGTGGAAATGTTTCAGGTTTTGACATCATCGGAACAACAGAACCCTGAGTATTTCTATTATTTGGGAAGGACCTACGAATCCCTTGATCAAACGGATAAATCAAACAAGGCGTTCAAGACCGCTGTGAAAATGGACAGTACCCATGTACGCAGTTTGTACGCTTTGGGAAAATACTATGTGGGTCAAGAAATCAGGGATTCCGCACTGGTCTATATCGATAAGGGCCTTCAGTTTTATGAAAACGATGTGGCCATGATCAACCTAAAGGCCTTGGCCTATTTTAATAACGGTCAGTTTAAACAAGCCATTCCCCATTTTGAACGATTATTGGAATTGGGTGAGGAAAAGCCTTTTGTGTACGAAAAACTGGCCTTTAGCTATTTCCGAAACTGGGAACCAAAAAAGGCATTGGATACATATCACAAATTGAGCGAATTTCCAGATAAGAAAGCGGCCGCCTATTCTGGATTGGGAGAGGTACATTTTAAGGAAAAGGCGTTGGACAGTGCGCAATACTACATTGAAAAATCCATTGAAGAGCGAATGGCTACCTTTCCGCAAGAATATGCAGATCTTGGTCGAATCGCTAGATTGAAAGGACAGACCAAAAAGTCCATGGATTACTATGTAAAGGCTTGGGAAGAGAACAAGGATGACTATTACAATTATTATCAGATCTGTATTCTCGCCGATGAGTACTATAAAGACCCCAAAACCCGTTTAAACTATTACGAAAAGTTGCTCGAAATGTACCCTGACATAGTTCCTTGGCTCAAGGAACGGGTCACAAAACGCATAACAGAGATAAAGGAGGAAATCCATTTTGTCGGCAACTGATTTCTTCAAAATGTCGTAATTTCAGCCAAATTCTAGGGGCTGTCATGCAGAAGTTTGTTTTATCAATCATTTTTATGGGGTTGCTCGTGTCCTGCGAGCTGTTCGAGTCCAAGGAGGACAAGACCCAAAAACTGGTCAATGAAGAACTTTTGGCCATCGATTGGAACGATGTGGACCAATACCCGCTTTTTGAGGACTGCGATGAAACCGCTCCCAAAGAGGCACAACAGGAGTGCTTTCAGAATGTGATCACCGAATATTTTTCCGAAGCTTTGGTTGGGCTCGAGTTTCAGGTTCGAAACGATATGAACGATACCGTATATATCGATTTTTTGATTGATGAGCACGGTTTTATTTCGGTTTTGAACGTGGAGGAAAAAACCTCCGTACTCAACGAAATATCAGATTTCAACAGCAAGATCTCCGAAAGTTTGAACGACTTGACGACCGTGGCGCCCGCTTTGAAAAGAGGAAATCCTGTAAGTCTGCGTTTTAGGCTTCCGCTCGTACTAAACACCAACTGATTTGGCTACAGAAAAAATTATATTGGGAATAGATCCTGGAACCACCATCATGGGTTTTGGAATCATCAAGGTTATCAACAAACAGATGCATTTTGTGCAAATGAACGAGTTGATGCTCAAAAAGTACGATGACCCTTATACCAAGCTCAAACTTATTTTTGAACGCACCTTGGAACTTATCGACACGTATCACCCCGATGAGATTGCCATTGAGGCCCCATTTTATGGGAAAAATGTGCAGTCCATGCTCAAGTTGGGCCGTGCGCAAGGAGTAGCGATGGCGGCTGGGCTGTCCAGACAAATCCCGATTACCGAGTATATGCCCAAGAAGATAAAAATGGCCATAACGGGCAATGGGAATGCGAGTAAGGAGCAAGTGGCCCGAATGCTTCAGAGCGTCTTAAAATTGAAATCCTTACCCAAAAACCTCGACAGTACGGACGGCTTGGCGGCCGCAGTTTGTCATTTCTACAATGAGGGCAGGGTAGAGGTAGGCAAAAGCTATACGGGTTGGGAAGCTTTTGTGAAGCAAAATGAATCAAGAATTAAGAAATAAGGATTGTTCATTGCTAATTGTTAATTGATCATTGATTGAATGAGCGGAATTTATATCCATATTCCATTTTGCAAGCAAGCTTGCCATTATTGTGATTTTCACTTTTCCACACAACTGGGAAAAAAGGAAGTCATGGTCAAGGCCATTGCCAAAGAACTGGTTCTTCGCAAATCGGAGATTGATGAGGTGGTCGAGACGATTTATTTTGGAGGCGGAACGCCATCAGTTTTATCCAATGATGAAATCGAATATTTGATTCAGGCAGTTTACGACAATTACAAAGTAATTCATGATCCAGAAATCACCCTCGAAGCCAATCCTGATGATTTGTCCAATAATCGAATTATCCAACTATCCAAAAGTCCAATAAATCGTCTCAGCATAGGCATCCAATCCTTTTTTGAAGAAGATCTACGTTTGATGAACCGCGCACACAATGCCCAAGAAGCTGAAAACTGTATTCGGGAAGCCAGAACTCATTTTGACAATATCTCCATCGATTTGGTCTACGGAATCCCTGGTATGGACAATGAACGATGGAAAACCAATATTCAAAAAGCTTTGGATTTTGACCTGCCCCATATTTCCAGCTACGCGCTAACGGTGGAACCCCGAACGGCTCTCAAAAAATTTATAGAAAAAGGTGTGGTTCCCGATGTGGATGATGAGCAGGCACAAGAACAATTTCATATTTTGGTGGATGCTTTGGAATCCAACGGTTTTGTAAACTACGAAATTTCCAATTTTGGCAAGCCCGATTATTTCTCCAAAAACAACACCGCCTATTGGTTGGGCAAAACCTATTTGGGCGTTGGCCCATCTGCACATTCCTTTGATGGAGCCCATCGAAGTTGGAACATACGGAACAACCCGACTTACATCAAAAAAATAGAAGAAAATGTGCTGCCCATCGAAATTGAGACACTTTCCACTACGGATAGGTACAACGAATATGTAATGACGGGCCTACGTACCATTTGGGGCGTGGATTTGGATAGAATAGAAAGTGCATTTGGAGAAAATTACCTGAAATATCTCTACCAACAATCATCAAAATTTTTAGATCAAGGTTTGTTGGTTGTGGATGATGGAAAATTGCTTACCACTAAAAACGCCAAGTTTTTGGCGGATGGGATTGCCTCGGACCTTTTCATGCTTAACCTAAAATAGGAAACTGTCATTCCTGCCTACGCAGGAATCTGTGAAGTAGAATTTATTCCCAATGGCATTGGGGGTTTTAAAAAAGAGGCAAATTTTTGGTGGAAGGAATTGTGAGTGATTTGTTTTTCATGGATTAGTTTCTAAAGCCAATAAAAAATCAATTATATGTGTCACTTCGATTAGCGTTGTAATGATTTTTGGCTTTATATGTAAGCGGAGAGACGAAGTTTTTTAGGATGCGAATCAATGTTAAACTTTCCAATACCTTTTATCATTTCTGCCAATTCTTTGTTTACTTGAGAACCTTTAATTTCAATCCACTCAATTTCTTTGTACATAGTCCAACCTGGATTAACTGGGTCTGTAACCATAGATTCCATGGCGTTAGGATAATAATCAAAATTAAATTGCTCATTTCCTGAAATTTTTAATTTTCTTATTTTTTTATCAAAAATTAATTTGACATCTATTTCTTCAATTAGATGGTAATTGACCACTAGTACAGATATCAATTTTACCCATTTTGAATTATTCATAAACGAAGAAGAAAATTTCTTCTTTATAAGTTCATCAATTCTTTCTTTGGATATTGAATTTTCATAAGTTAAGTATATCTCGATGAACGACGATTAAAACTAAGCGATCTGAACCAAAAGATTTATTCGAAATTGACCGATGAACGGTTTGAGTTGATAAATCCCTATTCCTAATTAATTGATAGGGATTTTTCAAAAATGTAAGTTTTTGACGTATGGGATTGCAAGATTTTTGTGGATTAAAGCAGTGCTCATTCGGCCACGAAATTATCGTTATCCTTGTCCTCTATCCAGTTGTATTCAATTTCTTTGGCCACCTTTCTGGCGAAATCAATACCGTGTCTATCGGCTAAAAAGCCCAGAGCCATATCCATGCCTGCGCTTACGCCCGAAGAGGTGTAGTATTTGCCATCAACTTTCCATCTCGCTTTTTTGTCCCAATCAACCTCCGAATTTTGGGAAACAACCCATGAAAATGCCCGCTTGTTGGACGTAGCTTTTTTGCCATCCAATAGTCCAGACTTGGCGAGAAGTGCACTCCCTGTACAAACGGAAAGGACATAATCACTCGTTTGGGATAGTTCTTCTATTTTATCCAAAAGTTGGGGATTGTTCACTTCCTTTCGGGTACCCATGCCTCCTGGAACCAAAATGATTTTAGGACCGTTGCCCATGGTCTCAAATTTTTCGGTCATGATGGGAACTTTGTGTCTATTGGTGACCACACCTCCCTCAAGCGAATAAAATTTAAGCGAGTATTGATCCACTAACCGGCCAAAAATTTCTGCTGGCCCGAAAACATCCAAAGTTTCATAATCATCGAACATGATAAAGGCAACTTCAATAGGCTTTTCTTTTTTCATGGTGTTGTCAAGTTTTTGGGCATTTACATCAATTAGGGCAAGAAATGCTAGAATTAATGTCGAAAGTAAAGATTTCAATTGTTGCTTAGTGATCATTGGTTCAAGGTTGGTTGGTACTCAAATTACAGTCAAAGCTCTACGAGATGATAGTTTTTCAAAGATTCATGTAGACCAAAATATGAAGTTATGATTTTTTTGGAACAAATATCACACCTGTGCAGGACAGGAACAATTTCTAGATTCGTAAAATACAATTCAAAGTTGACCGAAATTCTTCAGTTCGAGTGTTTTTTCACAAGAAAAAAGTATCTAGGACCAGAATTTCAAGCAGAAACTCAATTCTGGATACAAAATTCCTTTGGATTTTCACTCGAATTGATGGTTTTGAATTGGACGGCGAATCAATTTTTGAAGAATTCGTTGGACTAATAACTTTTATCAAAAAAGGCTGATTTATTGCATTTATCAAATGAATTGACTTAATTACTGCAAACTAGTTTAGCTTAAATGATTGCCACAGTAAAACACAACTCCCGTAACTATAAAATAGACCTGACCAAGCCCCTTGATATTTCCATACCGCTCAAAGGGGGCGACAAAAACGTGAACGCCTGGTACTTGGACCCGCCCAAAATTTCACCGCATGAAGAGGACGGGTTTGTGGGCAAGGTAAGCGAGGGCGCATCCACCAATTTCAACGATATTTGGTTCAACCCCCATTCACACGTCACGCATACCGAATGTTTGGGACATATTTCGGAGGAGTTCAACTCCATCAACAAAAAACTGAAGCGATTTTTCTTTTTGGCCGAGGTGATTTCCATGGCCCCCGAACAAATGGGAGAAGATTTTATCATCTCGGAAAAGCAAATAAAATATGCCTTGGGCAACAAAAAACGACAGGCCGTAATTATCAGGACGATGCCCAATTTAGGCGACAAGCGCTCCAAAAAATATTCGGATACCAACCCAACGTACCTGACCGAGGCAGCGGCCAAATATTTGGTAAAAAAAGGAGTAGATCATTTGTTGATAGACCTCCCCTCCGTGGACAAGGAAAGGGATGGGGGAGAGCTTTTGGCGCACAAGGCCTTTTGGAACATGAGCGGAAAGCCCAGGGCCAAAGCCACCATAACGGAATTTATTTATGTGCCCAACCCCGTGGAGGACGGCACCTACTTTTTAAACCTACAAGTAGCACCCTTTGAAAATGATGCCAGCCCCAGTAGACCCGTGTTGTACAAAATTGAAAACCCATAAATGAAGACAACCCTGAAATTGGAAGAGGTAATGATGTTCGTTCTGGGCATCTACCTTTTTAGTTTGCTGGATTACCCCTGGTGGTGGTTTTTGGTATTGATGTTAACCCCTGATATTGGAATGGTGGGCTACATTTTCGGAAACAAGGTCGGAGCTTTTTGTTATAATCTGTTTCATCATAAGGGAGTGGCCATACTCATCTATCTGGTGGGCGCTTACTTTTCCATACCTTTATGCCAGTTGATCGGGGTAATTTTGTTCTCGCACTCCGCGTTGGACAGAATGCTGGGGTACGGATTAAAATATGATAAAGGATTTAAGTTTACCCATTTGGGTGAAATAGGAAAATAACATGGGCGAAGTTGTGGATATTGTTTTGGGGTTGATCTTGGGCGCAATAATCATGTATTGGGTCTATTCCCTGTTCCGAAAAAAGAAAAACAAAGAAATTACCGAAGAACAGTCTACCGTAATTCTCAATAAAATCCGTAGTGTATGCAAATTGGTTTCGGTGGAAGGGGATTTTGCCGAGATTTATCATTACGAGAATACCAAGGACAGCTTTATGAGCTTGTTGCGGAGCAAGAAAAAGGCATTGATCGTCATCAAGGCGAAGGCACAGATCGGGTACGACCTGAACAAATTGGATTTGAAAGCGGATAACGACAACAAGCGGATCATGCTCAACCATTTTCCAGAGCCAGAAATATTGTCCATTGAACCCGACCTGCAATTTTATGACATTAAAAATGGTATTTTTAACAGCTTTTCGCCCACAGACCTGACCAATCTGAATCAAGAGGCCAAAGAGCATATCAGAAAAAAGATACCCGAAAGCGGGTTGATGGAAACCGCAAGGAGAGAAGCATTACAGGCCGTTTTGGTCGTGGAAAAAATAGTGGAGACCATTGGATGGACATTGGATTATTCCGCTTTGGAAATATCAAAAAAGGAAAAAGAATCAATAGAAGAGTAAATATGAAAACCAAAATTGTAACCCTGCTATTGGTAGGTGTGTTAGCCTCCAGTTGTGTACAAATCAAAAATGAAATGAACAATAATTTTGACCACACGTTTGCCCACGTGGTCTATTTCTGGTTTAAAAATCCAGATAGTCAAGCCGATAGGGCCACTTTTGAAGCATCCTTGACCAAATTTTTGAACAGTTCGCAGTACGCGAAGACAAAATTTATCGGTAAGCCGCCAAAAGCCATCCGCGATGTGGTGGACGATTCGTTCACCTACTCTTTGATTCTTTCTTTTGAATCTGCCGAAGATCAGGCCGCCTATCAAGACGAAGCCGCTCACAAGGTTTTTATAGAAGAGTGCGAAGATTTTTGGGAGAAAGTCATCGTTTACGACTCACAGGGAATCCAGCAATGAATGTAGAGGAACTTCGGGAGCTTTGCCTGAACAAAAAGGGGGTGACCGAAGCATTTCCTTTTGATGAAAACACATTAGTGTTCAAGGTGATGGGCAAGATGTTCGCCCTCGTGCCTTTGGAACGCCTCCCTACACAGTGCAATTTAAAGTGCGACCCCGAAAGGGCCGTGGAGCTTCGGGAGGAATATGATGGTGTAATCATGCCAGGCTATCATATGAGTAAGACCCATTGGAACACCTTGTTTCTGGAAGAGCTCCCTCCCAAATTGATCAAAGATCTGGTCGACCATTCCTATGAACTGGTCGTATCGGGATTGACCAAAAAGCTTCAACAAGAGCTCAACAATTTAGGTTGATGTTTCATGATAGATTTAAAAACATATTACATTTCCCAGCGAGATAAACATCAGCAGGAACTTCAGCAGGTAAAAAAACAATTGGGCCTGTTGGCCACCTTGCGTTTGTCCGTTTTTGTGGCCTTGGCCCTTGGTATTTATTTCCTTTGGGGAAGTTCACTGCTATTTGTAGTGCTGCCCTTGGGCATTGCGCTGTTTTTGTATTTGGTCACCCGCTTCAGCAATGTAAAACGCCATAAGGAATATTTGGAAAGGCTTATCGAAATCAACAATACCGAATTGAACATCCTTGATCGAAAGTTTCATCATTTGCCCGACGGCAAGGCGTTTTTGGAACCCGATCATCCATATGCCCAGGACCTTGATATTTTTGGAAGGGGTTCCTTTTACCAGTATGCTAACCGTACGACCTTGGTGCAGGGTAGGGAGGTGTTTTCAAACCTTTTATTGGACATATATCCAAAGGATATAGCCAAAAAACAGGCCGCGATTCAGGAACTGTCACAATTACCCGAATGGCGGCAACATTTCTTGGCATTGGCAGGAGAGACCCGACCCAAAATATCCCCCGACGTGGTTTCCGACTGGATGAAAAACCACAAGTCTTTCATGCCCAAATGGGCGGGAATCGTTCCGCCTATTTTTGGTGTGTTGTCAATTATACTGATCACATTGGCGGTTATGGGCCATGTGCCCGAAAGTTTGATTCTGTTCTGGTATCTCTTGGGTGCTGGAATCGTAGGTCGCTATGCAAAGAACATTATCGGATTTACCACAAATGTATCGGAGGCCCAAGAAACCATTCAACAACACCAACGACTGATTTCGGAACTGGAAGCACATGCTTTCAACTCAGAGTTGCTGCAAGACCTTCAGAAAAAATTGGAGGTAAAAGGGGAGAGGACATCAAAAATTCTAAAGAAATTTTCCCAAAGTATGACGATGCTGGAGCAGCAGTTCAACCTCATAATTTCGATGTTTGCACAGGGTCTCGGCTTATATAGTGTTTATTATGCCTATAAAGTGGAATCTTGGATCGAGAACTATGGGGAAGATGTTGAAGATTGGTTTTCCGCCATTGCCCAGTTCGATGCCTACATCACGCTTGGCACCTATGCCTTCAACCATTCTGATCATACCTATCCGAACTTGGTCCATGGCGACATTATCCTTAGCGGGAAAGAAGTGGGCCACCCCTTGGTGGACCCCAAAAAGAACGTTTTAAACGATTTTGAGATCGCAAAAGGACGTTTTTGCATAGTTACGGGCGCCAACATGGCTGGTAAAAGTACCTTTTTGCGTGCCGTTGGCCTGCAGATAGTAATGGCCAATATGGGTTTGCCCGTAAAAGGAAAAGAAGTGCTGTACCGTCCCGTACGTTTGCTGACAAGTATGCGATCTTCGGATTCTTTGGCGGATGAGACTTCCTATTTTTATGCGGAGCTCAAACGCTTAAAATACATTGTGGAGGAGCTGGATAAGGATGACTGTTTTGTGATTTTGGATGAAATTTTGAAGGGTACCAATAGTGTGGATAAGGCCACTGGTTCCAAAAAATTTGTGGAACGATTGGTGAAAAATGGGTCTACTGGTATGGTCGCTACGCACGATCTAAGTTTGTGCAGCCTTGCCGATGAACTGTCCGAAGTGGAAAACCGCTATTTTGATGCCCAAATCGTAAACGGTGAACTGTATTTTGACTATACATTTAAAAAAGGGGTTTGCCAGAACATGAACGCTTCCTTTTTGTTGCGGAAAATGGATATCATCAGGGATTAGAAAGGGTAGCCAATGGCAAAATTCAATGTTGCTTTATTCCCGTTGTTTCCGAAGAAAGGAACATTCCAACGGTCATTTTTTGGTTGATAGGGCACTCTAAAAGGTGAGGCCAAATCAAACCGGATCACAAAATTCTGGATGTCCACCCGTAAACCAAAGCCAAATCCAGCGGCAACTTCGTTTAACCAATCCGATTCGAATTTACCATCGGTAAACAATGTGTTGGAAGAATTACTGGTCTGCTGGTCATTCTCCAAATCTTCATAATTTCCGGTAAGCCAAACATTCCCGGCATCCACAAAAAAGGCACCTTTTAAGTAAGAAAATATAGGGAATCGATATTCCAAGTTGGCTTCCAGTTTCAAATTTCCCGACCTGTCGAAATAATCCGTGGAGGAATCTTCCGAAACAGCGTTGAAATTTCCTGGTCCTAGCGAACGGATATTGAAAGCCCTAACGCTATATGGTCCCCCGGAGAAAAATTGTTTTACAAAAGGCAATGTTTCACTATTTCCGTAAGGCACGCCCCACCCTGCGTAAACTCTTGAAATTAATGTTTGCTCTCTGCCCCATCTCAAATAGAATCGAAAATCGACATCCATTTTTGCATATTGGGCATATTCGGAACCCAATATGGTGCCCGAACCGCCATCTATCAAACTGAAAAGGTTGCCTGCCAAATCAATATTGGTAGAGAAAAATATGGGATATTCCTTATCTAAATCGGACACTTCATCATATGTGAAGCCGTAGAGCAGCCCGGCAATAAAACGTTGCTCAAAACTTCTTTGGAGAAAAGGGTTGTCGTCCAATATTTGTTGAAACTCATCTGTTACCTTGGACAGCCTGGAGTAATTGACGCTTATTGGATCTAACTGGTGATACACATACCGGTTTTCTTTCCAAGTGTACCCAAAAGAACCGTTTATGGAATTCAGGGTAAACAACTGGCTTCGCCGTAAGTAATCCACCCCTGCAGAGATCTTGGTCTTGGGAACGGAATACCTGAATTTTTTTGGTGAAAATGGGATGGACCTGGGGAAAATCAAATCGCCTTTTACGCCCCATGCGATGCTGCTTAAATTTGAATTATCACCAGAACTCAATTGCGATTCATAGGAAAAATGGGTGGATAGGCTCAAGGTCTCGCCACCGTTGAAGAGGTTTCTGTTGCTATAGGTCAACAATAGTCCCGGGCCGGTAAATCCGTTGGATTTGGTCACGGCCTGAATTTCTGCCCGCAACGATCGCTTCGTCAATGGGGCCAAATAAATATCTGCCGCGAGGGAGCCGCCCTTTCCATTGGTCATTGCGGTATCCAGTTCACTATACTGAATATTGACGTACTTATAGCTTCCCAAGGACGAAAGTCTATTACTTGTAACCCTCGAGGTGTTGGCATTGTACAGGTCTCCCTCTTTGAACAAAATATAGGTTTCCAGCAATTCAGGTTTAAAGTAATACTCGTTTTGTATAAAGTCCGTTCCGTTGACATTGGTAATGTTTTGTTTGGACAATGGTAATGTATCGCCCTCGATGGAATAATTTGGATATACCGTTATGGAATCGATGGTATAGGGGATAGCCGTTTTTTTGGGAGCTTTCTTTTTTAAACGAAGGAATAGATCAAATTTTCGGTTTTTATATTGATTGGTGTCCGCTTCAAAAATGAAAAGATTTGCATTGCTATTATAGTAGCCCCGCTGTTTTAGATTGAAATCCAATCGTTCCCGTTCCGCTTTCAATAGGTCTAAGTCAAAGCGGTCGTCCTTGGATAGTGGTGATTTTTTGACAATGTCCGATAGCTCATCATAAATCGGTAAGGAATCCATGTCCACTTCATAATTTTCCAGTGTGTAAGGTTCTTGAAGGGTTGCCGTATAGTTGACGGAAGCACTTTTTTCTTTTAGAATGGTCTCGGAACTGGCCCTACTGTAGAAAAAACCGTTGTTGTCCAGCCGGTTTACTATGAGCTCTTCTACGCGCTCGGGATTTACTTCAGAAAAGTATACAGGTTCTTCGCCAAAGGATTTGTTCAGAAACTTATATATAAAACCGGGCTTTTCCCGCTGGGCTTTATAATGGAAATATAGACCGGGTTTCATTCCAAGAAAGGTGGGGTTGGGGTTGGGCTCGACCAAGTTGGTGAGTTCCGATTTCACATTCTTTAGCCCTTCCACTTCTCCAATAGTATCCAATTCCAGCTCTGCACCAGTGTATAGCCGTTCACCTTCGGGAATGAATTTCTTTATACCGCAAGACTGCACTAAAAGCACTACAAGGCAATTACAAAATAGATATTTTATGATTCGATGTTTCAAAAACTAATGTTAGGATTATGGTTTCTTATAGTTGTTATCCTTTTCTCTTGTGTCTTCCTCTTCTTTTTTTGTCTTTGGTTTGATAGGACTGAACAATTGACTGAATTTGTTGAATTCCCTATCAAAAATAAAGGCAAGTCCGGTCACGATCAATTGGCCATCAATAATATTTTGGTACTCCTGTCGTCTAAATCCTTTCAATCGATAATTACCTTGTTCATTCAAGAGGTACTCCAAAGTTACATTTCCAATCACAGGTGTGGAAGTTTCGGCACTCGATGCACTGCCTTCTACATCTACGGCACTTCCGGCCGAGACTATCACACGGTCGTCAAATAGCTTTTTCTGTGCATTGATGTTCAACTGTGTTCTGTTCTGTAGCCCATCGCCTTGATTTTCTTGAAAGCTGTCCAAGTCAAAATCCAGTTCCAGTCCGGTATTGCCCAATATTCTGTTGGAAATGGTATTGAGTTCTCCAGACAGTACTTTGTTTACGTTGTTACGTGCGAGGGCAACGGCACCCCCAGCGCTTCCATCACTTCCAGAGGTGGGATAAAAGCGGTTCAGGGCCAATAACGAAAAAACCTGTTTGTTGAGTTCTGATTCTTGCTGATTCAACTGTTGAATGCGTCCGTAAACCCCTCCGCCATAAGCCCCCTGAGCATTTTCGGGCATATCCAGCGCGAAGGATATTTCTGGACCTGTGATTTCACCTCCAATTTTCAAATACACAAAAAAGGTGGAAGCTCTTTGGTACTGATTGGAAACTCCGGTATCCTGACCATAGCTTATGGATGACATCAATGGTGCTGCGGACGTTTCGATTTCGTAGGTAGCGGTCACATCCAGTTTGGCATTATAGGGATCTCCAGACCATGTCACACTACTGCCTTCATTTATGGTAAACTCACGGCTTACCAAATTGTAAAGGCTTGTTTTGTAGAACCCAGAACTGAGTTCCAACCTGCCCGATAGGCCAATGTCCTGGTTGGGGTCTATATCTAAGTTTAAACTGGCATTGCCAGAGGCCTGTAGCATATCCTGTGTTTTTTCGTCCAACACGACCTTAAAGACGGCATCGTCGGAAATTTCCAGGGTAGTGTTGATATCCATGCCGGCGAATACGGAATCAGGTGTTTCGTTGGAATCCCTTGTTAATATAGCATCGGGATTTTCTCTGTTGACAAATATCACCACGCCTTCCCTTCCTTGAATTTCATATTGGGCTTGTGGAACTACATAGGTGAGGTCGGTAGCGTCGCCGATCTTGAAACTTCCATTGATTATGGGAATCTCTAAATTGCCGGTCACCTCTACATCTGCATCAATTACCGCTGTGCCATATACCAGTTCGTTATCGCCTTTTTTGGAGTCGAGCGCCTTAAAGTTGTCTGCGGTAACCGATAATTCAAAATCTGGGTTCAAAAGGTCACCAGTTATGATGGAACCATCCAAAACCAATGTGCCCTTGTCGGCATCGGTAATCCTAAAACTATCGAATGTGATTTCTTCCTCATTCAGATTCAATGTTTGACCATCTATCCCCAAGTTTGTTTTGAAAGCGGACAAGGTGATGCCAACATTGTTAAAATTCAATCTTCCTGAGTAGTTTGGTTCGGCCAGTGTACCGTTCACTTTCATGCTGCCCGAAACGTATCCGGACGGATTGGACAGTTCTTCATTTAAAAATGCTTGAAAAATCTTGGTCTCAAATTTTTGGATATCCAGATTTAAATTTAATTGTGCACCGTTTTCGTTTGCCACGTAATCACCTGTCAAATTTAGGTCGGCGCCTCCGCCAGAGAGTTTTAGGTCAAAATCGTAGTCCGAAAGGGATTTGGAAGACGCATTTAAACTGAGACTTCCCAACGGGTTCTGCATCAAACGAAAATCCGAGATATCCATTTTGGAAACCAATCCAGTAGCTTCGTAAGGGTTGAGAATCACAAAATTTCCCTGTACCGTTCCTTTTGCCAGTGCTTCCTCTGGATTCAATAGACTTAGAAAGGTCTGAAGCTGAAAATTTTCGAAAATGATTCCAATATGTTCATTTTCCATTTGGGGAACCGTTGTGGATACCTCCAGTTTTTGTCCGTTCCGTGTAAGGACCAAGTTCTGAAATTCCGTATATGATTCCGCCATTACAATTTTATTGTCATCTGGGATTTCCCAGGTTTTTTTGTTCAGTACGAGGTCGTTCGGAGAAATATGTAGGCTCAGCGTATCTTTTTTAAAAATGAGTTTCGAGGCTATGTGCACTATTTGGGTGGTATCGTTAATGGAATTAAAGTCCAGCTCCAGTTCTTTGTTCTTTAAACTCCCCTCGATGAAAGTTCTTTTAAGGTTGATGGGGTCGTATTCAAAATTTTTGAGCCCTGCATAGAAATTCAGGTTGGTCGAATCGCCTTGCAAATCCACTTCAAGACTATCTACAATACTTCCGGCGTACGAAAACTTTGGAACGGATACTTTCCCGTCCAGTTTTTTGGTCAACGCATTAAACTTGACATCAATGTTCAGTGAATCCAAATCTTCGAAACCGTCCAAGAATACCTTGGAGATGATGGAGGTTGGTTTTAAGGCCAAATCCAATCTTGCCTCTACATCATCCAGTTTTTCGGAAAGGGTGCTATCCGAGGAAAAATAGTTTTCCAGTTGCTTCTTTAAAGCGGAGTTAATTCTGTTCAAAGATGCATTCGAATACAAACCGCCATTTAGAAATCCACTCTTTACAGTAGCGTCGGTAATGGAATCTTCTACACGAGCATTCAATACTATGGGTTCAATTTGATATTGTTTATTGTCCGCGACCGCAATCCCATTTTTAACAGCCGCTTCAACCGTATATTTCTTTGAATTTCCTTTGTAAGAACCTTCAATATCGGCTGCAACTTTTATATTCTTTGTGGTGAAACCCAATTTTTGGAGGTCGGCACCGATGATGTTGGTGGTAAAAGTTATGTTGTTGCTTTCTGAGGTAAAATCGATAAGGGTGTTGGATTTCAAATTCAAGTTTTCGTCTTCCATAGAAAGAGAAATATCCCCTGTACCATTTGTCAGTTCACCCTTGATAGCTATGTCCTTGTAATTATATTCTTGGAATTCAAATTGGGCGATGGTACCATCCACTTGGGCATCCAAATTCGCCAACTCTGTTCCAGAACCGGACCCCTGAATTTTTAACGAAATAGAACCAAGTTGATTATTTTGAAGAATTGCCCCCAATTGAAGACTATCTGTGGAAATGGTTCCATTAAATTTTTTGGTTTCCCCAAGTTGTGCAGAAGCATCCAATGCTATTTGTCCCTCTTGAATTTTTAAAATGGTATTGGTTCGGAATGATTCAAGGTCACCTTTTAGCGTACCGGTCAATGCAATAGTTTCTGGAATCTTAATTGATAGACTATCGGAAGGTAAAAATTGTTGAAGGCTTTCTTTCGATGACCGAACGTCCAAGTTATCCAAATCGTAGGAAAGGGTTTCCATTTGTGTAACGTTGAAAAGGCTTCCTTCCAATTTCAAAGAGGTGGATGGTCCCCATCGTAGTTCCGACTCAAAATCATCTACTTTTTGCAAATTTCCGCTTGCCCGAACGTATCCCGTAATCGGATTCTTGGACAACGTATTCAGGGAGGTGTTTTTTTGTAATTCGGGAGAAAAGCGCAGAAAATCCGAAGGATTCAGGCTCAATTGTGACAATACCAACTGTAGACTGCTATTTTCTGGATTGTTCATTGCCAAATCCAAGGATTCGTAGCGTATGTCAGCATTGGCATTGAGACTACTCTGGTTTAATCGTAGGGCCAAATTTGAAATAACCGCTTTATTGTCCGTAATGAATGCTCCGAAGCCCAATTGTTTTAGGCCGATACCAGAACTTTCCCGGAAACTGAACGCTTCGAGTTCAATACCCAAGTCCGAAGGAGCGTAGTTCAAATCATCCGCTTTGAAAGTAAGTTCGTTGATGGTAAAGGCATTCGGGTTAAAAATGGAATCGTTTTGCTTTGCGCCATTTCTCGTAAAACGTAAGGTGTTGGATTCTAAATCCAGTTGATTGGCCTGTAATTCCAGTTGCGGCCATTCAAAAGCGGTATTCTGTTCTGGATTTTTGACGGTATCGTTGGCCTGATTTAAACTTAATACAATGGTAGAGTTCTTTAGCGCCATTTCATCCGTTTTGAAACTATTTTTGGAAACGTCAACTGCAAGCTCTGTCAAATCAAATTCGGATAATTTCAACTGGGTCCGGATTCCATCTGGGTCTGAATTATAAACAAGATTTACCTCTTCCAACTGAATGCCATCAATGGAAATTTTGGGTGGGGTCGAGGTTGAAGTATCATCAGAAGTTGGAGGGGCATGGGTCTGCTCGTAATACAATTGACTGTTCTTCAAAACAAAATCGTCCACTCCAAAATGCATTTCCTCTAGATTGAATTTGGAAATCTCAATTTCCAGTTCACCAAGGTCAACGTTGATTTTTGTTCCCAAATAGGCGTCATTATACCGCACTTTCCAATCGGTAAATTGAAAATCGCCCAGTGAAATTGACATGGGTTCGGAAACCGAAGTGGTATCCGAAGATGCAAAGGCATCAATCAAAAAGGCAAAATTGAAACTTTCAGCGTCCGTGCCCCGTCGTATATTGACCACTAAGTTTTTGACGTCGACATCGTCAATGGAAAGTTCATTTTTAACGAGCAAAGGATAAATGGGAAGGTCCATCTGAATTTCTTGGGAGTAGAGGAGCGTGTCCCCCTGTTTATCTTCCAGATATATTCCCTCTACCATGATGTTCCCCGAAAAAGTGATGAAGACTCTTTCTACCTCGACCTTGGTATTTGTTTTACTGGATACGTAATCCGTGATTTTCGAAACAATGAGGTTTTGCGCCCACGGCGTTCGGATGATCACCACCAAAATAATGAACAATGTCAACAAAACAAGAATGCTTTTCCCGATTAATCTCAGGATTTTTTTCCGGTTCCACTTTTTATCCTTCATACATACCAAATCGGAGCGATTGCATCACTTTTATTTTACAAATCGTCAGAAACACCTTGTAAAGATAGGATAGTGCTATGTAAGAAGGATGCTGAAACGGGATAAAGAATATCTCGATAGCATCAACTGTCGGCTAAAAAATTATAGATTCTTAACCTGAAGCTTGTGGAAACTATCCGCTTGTAAGCGTAACAGCTCTTCTGCCTTTTGCTTTTTGTAGCGGTACAGTTCTTCTTCGTTTTTGATGTCGGCATAGATTTGCTGATTGAGTTCCCCATCGGTGGCCATAAGCAATTTACGTTGTTCCACTTTTTGGGTGACCCAAGTTGCCACTACGCTTTCCTGCTCTTCGAATTTGTAGTCGTATTCCCCTTTTGGCGCCAATAATTTGGCTATGATCGGAGCTGTTTCTATGGCCAAGAACAACAAAAAGATAAAGAAAGAAGGAAACCAGGGCAATTTGCCCAACGCATTGATGCGTGCCATCAGTCCGTCAAAACCATCAATAATGGGCTGTGAATCGGCCACTGCAGTATCGTAATCGGTTTGAAGGGCCGCAATCTGGGCCTCGATATTCTCGATTTTATCGGCGTTCGTTTCTTTTAAGGTATTGAGCTCCGCCAGAGCCGCATCGTGCTTTTCACGTTTCTCCTTGTACACGGGGCCTTTGCCCAAAAGTCCTGTTCCCGCTCTGCCTTCGGCTTCGGAAATGTAGGTATCGTAGAGCGCGTTGGTCTCTGTTTCTTTGGTAGCAACCTCATTCTTCAGGTTGGCGATATCTTGGTTAAGGCTTTCAATTTTTGGAGTGTACTGGAGGGCCAATTGTTCCTTGTTGTTCAAGGTCAAGGCATTTTTTTCTTCCAAGAGCACCTGATTGATCTCTTTTTCAAAAATCTTCATCTCCAAGGGCTTGGAAATCACCACGGCGATGATCAAAGCCAAAACAATTCGCGGAGCCGCTTGGAGCAGTTCTCCCTTAAAATTGTCCCGCTTTTTGATGGTGGACACAATATATCTATCCAAATTAAAAATGAGCAGACCCCATATCAGTCCAAAGAAAACAGCGATATATATGTTGTCGAAAACCGTGTAAAGAGCATAGCCCGATGCAATAAATGCCATTACGGCGGTAAAGAATACGGTAGCGCCGATGCCAGCGTATTTGTTGCGTTCCCCATTGGAACAAGTCTCTAAAATTTGGGTGTCGGCTCCCGAGCAGAAAATAAAAAAGCGTTGTAGCATAGCGTGTTCTCTTTGATTGATAGATTATTAGAACGCAGTTTTTATGGATTTGTTACATAAAAAGCCCCAATTAAGGGGCTTTTAACATTGTATGGATAACAGGGTCTAGTTGTCTATTTCAATAGGGTCTACCGACAGCTTGACTATCGGGTTGTCGCCCTTGGTGCCCCTGATGTCAATATTGATTTTATTGTTTTTCTGAACGGTTCGCATTGCTTCTTTGGCGGATATTTCCTTGCCGTTCAACGTAAAGGTTGCTCCCTTGTCCGCCATCTCCTTGATGTGCTCCAACGGTGATTTTGGCGCAGGCGGTGCAGGGGGCATTTGAGGAGCGGGAGTACTCACTTCCTTCACTTCTGTGGTACTTAAGGGGGATTTTGGAGGTTCTGGTTCTCCAATTGCAGGTGGTGCTGGCGGTGGCGGTGGAAAATCGGGGAACGGTTCGGCATCGTTACGTTGTTTCTCGGACATTTTCCCATAAATGGTTTTTAGGCGCATTACCTCATCTTTTTTGATGATCATATGGTTTCTGTCCATTGCATTGTACTTTTTGGCCAAAGTGTTGTATTCTTTCATTTCTTCCCGAGTGGCACTGCTTTGACCGAGCATTTTTGGCCCCACAATATTTATGGTCGCGGAACCGTATTCTTCAAAAATACCATCCACTTTTTGGATAACATCTTTTGGTGTGGCTGCCTCCGCATTTATAATCGAACGGATAGTTTTTTTCCTTTCTTCAAAGGAAAGGTGGTCATTGATTTTTGCGAGCTCACCTTTTAAATCTTCCAACGGGACCAACTTGTTTTGGAATAGCAGCTTACCATTTTTATTGATGTGGATTTCAATGGGATTTATGGTTTTTTGGCCATCATTTTGGGTTTGCTCGGTAGTGTAAATTGCATATTTGGCCTTGTTTCCAGGTCCCAATGGGGTCATTCCCATTATTTGGTTTCTCTTGATAAGGTTGTTCAATGTTTTGGCAGGTACAATGGTTTCATCGTCAACCAGAACCAAATCATTCTTGGAGTTTAGTCTAATCCAACTATCGCTCAAAAGATAGAAACCTTCATCCAATTGTAAGAATACATTTTGGTTGCCCTTTTTAGATGCTTCTATTTTTTTTGCCAAAACAAAGTCTTTTTTAACCTCAGTATAATTGGTTAATATAGTTTCATAATCAAGATTTTTTACATTAGGAACTAGGGACGATAGCTGCCTTGTGTTTGATTCGTTTTGTTGTAAACCAATATAGATAGCAGAACTAATTTTACCTTGTAAATTTCCCCAATGCTGTATTCGAGTTAGGGAATTGTAACCTTCTTTTACCACATTGAAATCAAAAAATATTTCACCTGAACTAGAAACTTGAAATTCAATATTGTAATATCCGTTGTTGTCGGTTTTTGCAAGTGTACTTCCTTCGGAATCAGTAATAATGGCATTTTCCAGTGGCGATAAGGTTTCTGAATCTAATATAAGACCTGCTAATTGAATAGATCTTGAGGAAATCCCATCTGTGGACTCAAAACTTTTGTTTTCTGGGTACAAGGATGTTTCTGTTAACTCGACAGGCGTGGTACGGGTTATTGTTTTCGTCTCACTAAACCCAAATAATAATAGGGCCGTAAGTGGCAAGAGCAATAGGCTCCTGAGTACAAATGATGTTTTTGATGTTTTTGTTTTCATGACTGTAAAACGTTTTTTGATTGATGAATAATTGATGGCATTTGCGATGCCGACCGACTGATGATTTTCAATGCCGTTTGATAAGTACGACAGCAAAGTATTTTGATATTGTGAATAATCATAGCTCTTTTTGATCACCGCTTTGTCTGCTAAAAACTCATGGTTCAGCTTTATGGACGATTTAAAAAGGTAGATCAACGGATTGAACCATAGCATGACTTGGGCCAATTCTATAAAAAGGATATCCAAGCTATGCTTTTGTTTGGCATGGGTCTCCTCATGCAGCAAGACTTCTTGTGGGATGTTGCCTTCCTGGTGCTGTTTTTGGTTTAAGAAGATGAAGTTGAAAAATGTGTGTGGGGGCAAAGCTTGTTTCAAAAGCACCTTGGTGACAAAATTTTCCTTGAACTTGGGATTCTTTTTGATGCGTAGACGTATTCGTAAAAGATTTGCCATAAAACGCAGTCCAAACCCAATAACGCCCAATCCATAAATTATCCACAGCAAAAGTTGCCAATCAAAAACTGAGGTTTGTGGAATTGGCTGTTCAATTGTTACGGCAGCTCCTTGCTCCATCATAGGAGAAAATGCACTTGTGTTTGGCTGCACGGTTTCGATATATTCAACAAATACCAGATTGGGGATAATAAGCGAAGCAATAAGTGCTCCTAAAAGAAAGTAGCGCTTAAAATGGTGTATGCTTTCCCTTTCCAACATTAGTTTGTAGAACACCAGAAAAATGGTCAGGCAGGCTGTGGATTTTAAAAGGAAGACCAACATAATTACTTCTTTTTGATTTCGTTGTCAATTAATTTTTTTAAGTCTTCCAATTCTTCCTTGCTCAAGTTGGTTTCTTGGGTAAAGAATGATGCAAACTGACTCGCACTGTCGTTGAAGAAGTTTTTGATGAGGCCGTTCACTTGCTTCGAAAAATAGTCCTTCTTCATCACCAAGGGATAGTATTCCCTACTTCTACCTATACTATTGTAGCCAATAAAACCTTTGTCCGCTATCCGTTTTAAAAGCGTCGCCACCGTGGTGGTCGCTGGTTTGGGTTCGGGATAGGCATCCAAAATGTCCTTCATATAGGCCTTTTTCAATTTCCAGACAATGTTCATTAACTCTTCTTCGGATTTTGACAATTGCATTTTTTCGGTTTTACCATTTATGTTCTACAAACATAGAATAAAAATTAATATTCTACAAGTGTAGAGTTAAAATAAATCGGTTTTTCTGTCTTTTTAATTCAAAACGTGTTGACAACCCCACTTGATCTATGTTCTAAAAAAGATAGAGTTATGTGCTCTAAGTTACTGTGCGTCAGAATTGGTAGCGATACTTTTATACTATTAAATCACGCAATCATGAAAACCACAGTAGTTATTGGCGGAAATTTTGCAGGAATGACCGCCGCGTTGGAAATCAAAAGAAAAGGGAAAAAGGACCATAAGGTTTTAGTGATAGATAAATCACCTTTGTTCCTGTTTGTTCCCTCATTGATCTGGGTGCCTTTCGGAAGAAGGGAAATCAAGGATATCTCGTTCAGAAAAGATACCGTTCTTGAAAAGAAAGGAGTCGAATTTGTACAGGCCGAAGCCTTAACCGTAGATTCCGATAGCCAAATAGTGCATACGACCAAGGGTGATTTTACCTATGATCATTTGGTCATTGCCACTGGTCCAAAAGTAAAATACGATGTCGCTCCAGGGGTTCAAGAACATGCCCATTATATTGGAACGCCCAATGGTGCTATGAAAACCAGAAAGGCTTTGGAAGAGTTCAAGAAGAATCCTGGCCCTATTGTTATCGGAGCTACACAAAATGCGGGTTGTATGGGCGCCGCCTACGAGTTTTTGTTCAATGTGGAGAAATGGCTCAGGGAGCAAAAAATCAGAAAGAAAGTAGATCTGTATTGGATTACCCCCGAAACCTTCTTGGGACATTTTGGCATTGATGGGATCACTGGTGGCGAGACCATGCTGAAATCTTTCATGAAGATGTTCAATATCCATTACAGAACACAAGTTGGGGTGAAGGAAGTGACCGCGGAGAGTGTAACCCTAACTTCTGATGAGGTGTTGCCAAGCAAATTTACCATGTTGATGCCTCCGTTCGTTGGTGTTGATTTTGTGGTCAACTCACAAAAATTGGAAGCCACCGCAGCAGGCTATTTGCCCGTTGGTGATGACTACCGACATTTTAAATACCCTAATATTTGGTCCGCTGGTATTGCCGTTGATGTAAAATTGCCCTTTAAACCAGGCAAAGTGCCATTTTCTGGTCCCAAAACAGGATACCCATCCGATGAGACAGGCAAAATTGTAGCGGAGAACATCATCAGGGTAACCCAAGGCAAGGACAAATTGAAGAAGAAAGCTTGGGGCAAAATCCCTGGAATATGTGTGATGGATGCTGGTAAAAAAGAAGTCATCATCTTGAGCGACCACTTGTTCAAGCCCAGAAACTTTGCCATCATGATACCCAACATATTTTACGACTTCAATAAAGTGTTGTTTGAAAAATATTTCCTTTGGAAAACAAAACATGGATATTCTCAATTGCCTTGACCATTGAGGTGTATGTTTGATCAAATCCATTCATGGCAACGTGGGTGGATTTTTTCTTTGGTATATATCAAAACCCGTTGACCGAAAAGTTCTAAGTTTGCAAGCGATAAAAAACCATCTATCATGTCAGTATTGGAGGAATTACAAGCACGAAGCGGAAATCAATGTGAATTGTGCGGAGCAACGGAGAGTTTACAGGTGTACGAAGTTCCCCCTGTGTCCACCGGTGGCTTGGATGGAAGTATTTTGGGCTGTGCCACCTGTATCTCACAAATTGAGAACCCCGACAGTACAGACGCCAATCATTGGCGCTGCTTAAACGACAGCATGTGGAGCGAGCACAATGCGGTAAAGGTCGTGGCGTGGCGAATGCTGAACCGCCTAACGTCCGAAGGATGGCCCCAAGACCTTTTGGGCATGATGTATTTGGATGATGAAGCCCTGGAATGGGCCAAGGCTACGGGGGAAGGCCAAGATGAAAGCGAAAAAATTATCCATAGGGACGTGAACGGCAATATCCTTGAAAATGGGGATAATGTGGTTTTGATAAAAGATCTAAAAGTGAAGGGTTCCAGCATGGTCGCAAAACAGGGAACCGCCGTTAGACGGATTTCCCTGGATCACGAAAATGCCGAGTATATTGAAGGCAAGGTAGATGGCCAGCAAATTGTAATAGTGACCAAATACGTAAAGAAGCTCTAGGCCTTCATCTCCGTATAATATTTGTAAAAATAGGGTATGGTCTCAATGCCCTTTAAAAAGTTCCAGACCCCAAAATGTTCATTAGGGGAGTGGATGGCATCACTGTCCAATCCAAAGCCCAAAAGAATTGTTTTGCTGTCAAAAACATTTTCAAACAAAGCTACGATCGGAATACTTCCGCCTGTTCTTTGTGGCACGGGCGTTTTGCCGAATGTGGTCTCCATGGCTTTCGAGGCTGCTTGGTAACCATCGCTGTCAATTGGGGTAACATAGGCTTGTCCACCATGATGAGGAGAAACTTTCACTTTCACGCTTTTTGGAGCAAGTGACTCAAAATGTTTGGTGAACAGCTTAGTGATTTCGTGCCAATCCTGATCGGGCACCAATCGCATGGAAATTTTCGCGTAGGCCTTGCTGGCGATTACGGTCTTGGCACCTTCGCCAGTATATCCGCCCCAGATTCCGTTTACGTCCAAGGTTGGGCGTATACCGAATCGCTCGGGAGTTGTATAGCCTTTTTCGCCATGCACGTCACCAATGTCCAATGATTTTTTGTAGGCTTCCAAATTAAAAGGGGCCTTGGCCATTTCGGCGCGTTCATCATCGGGGATTACCTGCACCTTGTCATAAAATCCTGGGATAGTGATATGATTGTTTTCATCATGCAACTGCGCTATCATTTTGGCGAGTACATTGATCGGGTTTGGTGCAGCTCCACCGTAGATTCCTGAGTGTAGATCGCGATTGGCTCCCGTAACTTCCACTTCCACGTAGCTCAGTCCTCGTAGCCCAGTGGTTATGGACGGGGTGTCGTTGGCTATCATTCCCGTGTCGGAAATGAGGATGATATCGTTTTTGAGTTTTTCGCTGTTTTCCTTTAGGAAATCTTCGAGACTATCGCTCCCCACTTCTTCCTCGCCTTCAATCATGAACTTGACGTTGCAGGGCAATTCATCGTTTTGGATCATATACTCCACTGCTTTCACGTGCATAAAGAACTGTCCCTTATCGTCACAGGCACCACGGGCGAAAATGGCACCATCGGGATGAAGCTCTGTTTTCTTGATCACGGGCTCAAATGGCGGTGATGTCCAAAGGTTCATCGGATCTGGTGGCTGTACATCGTAGTGGCCGTATACCAAAACGGTCGGCAAATTAGGGTCAATGATCTTATCGCCGTATACCACGGGATAGCCTTTGGTCTCACAAATCTCCGTATTGTCGCAACCTGCATCTTCCAAGGATTTTTTGACGGCTTTTGCCGCTTCCAGCACATCTTTGGCATAAGCCTTATCGGCACTGATGGAGGGAATTTTTAGGAGCTCGATCAACTCGTTGATAAATCTGTCTTTGTTGGAATTAATGTAATTGTTGATGTCTTTCATATATGATTTAAAAAGGACCCTAAAAGTACAAAAAACAAGTTTTTAAAGGGAGCTGGTTTGCAAATCGGAAAATTGATTTATATTTGCACTCCAATTCGCGGGTGTGGTGGAATTGGTAGACACGCTAGACTTAGGATCTAGTGCCGCAAGGCGTGGGGGTTCGACTCCCTTCACCCGCACGAAAAGCTCTTCAGGTACTGAGGGGCTTTTTTTATTTATAACCTTTATCGGTCCAGGTATAAATATCCTTGGTATTCCAAACCAAGGTCGTTCATCACAACCAAATAAAAATAAACCCCTTGGGGAAGGCCATTGCTTCGGTTGAGCACTACATCGCCCTTATTGGAATAACCCCTAAATTCGTTGGTGTAATTGTATTTTTCAAAAACCAGCATTCCGTTTCGGTCATAGATTCGTAACCAATTGTTGTTTGAAAGTGCCAGTTCATCAATATGTAAAAAATCATTAATGCCGTCACCGTTGGGAGTTAGCAGGTAGTTGGCCAAATCTGGGATTTCTGTGGTAATATCAACAATCCCAAAGGTAAGTGCTTCATAATCATCAGGGACAAATGGAGAGGAAAGAGCAAATCCATTGGAAAGGTTGCCAATAGACCCAGCTCCCAAATTTTCCCACTGATTGTTGGCTTTGCTCCATCCGACCACAACAATTTCGTCTACATTTTTTGCCATGGATGCCATTTGACTGCGCTCGTTCCAAGAAATTTGAATGGTTGAGGGGACGGAACCTTCCAATCGCCAAAATTCGTGTCTACTTATTTGTTGAAGGGTGTTTTCCCTGTTTAGGCTGTTGAATGATGGAAAGTCATCCGGATTCAAAAAAAAATATGCACAATGGGCCACTGGGTTTACAGATTCCGAATGTAGGGCCAGAGCTCGCAATTGTTGGGCGTCACCCACCGGAAAAGTAAATTGCTGTTTGTTTTGGATACTGGCATAGCCATCCACTTTGCTCATATTGTTGGTTCCTGTGTAAAAGGATTCGGATAAAAATTGAAGTGAAGTGAACGAATCGGTTCTCGGGGTTAGTATATCACCTTGAACAAAATTGGCATTGTTTTCCACTTTCATGGAAACGACCAATTGCAATCCTTGTTCTGTAATGAATTCGGTATCGTTGAATATAGTAGGAAACAGACCGGAAATCATAATGGACCGGTCGCTATAAAAACCTACAAGCCCTTGGTTGTCGTTAAAAACCCCGTCGTTCACTAAATTTCCGTGGAAGCCCAAATTACCTTGGTCATGAACTTTTATCATTCCCAAACTTCGGGCGCCTTCTTGGGCAGGTAGGTTCAAGGACAAAAAAAGAAGAATACCATAAATCGCTTTCATGGCTATCTTAATTTGTTGATGATAAAACTTGAATTGCCACTTCCATCCATTAAAACAGAACCTGAATTAGCATCTCTATAGGATAATATTGATATTACGTCGTTCGCGTCCAGCTCTAATATTTCGTTACTATGTACGCTAGAGTGATTGTGGCCATTAACAAATCTAATAATTCCGGAGGCACCCCATGATCCAACGGCAGTACCATTAATGGCAATTCTAATATTGACGTTGGTATCAAATTCATTGGAGTTTAGGATACTATCGTCTATTCCGATTAAGGAAATATTGGCCCTGATATCATATCGGCCGGCTTCTTTTACAATCAAAGTGTTTCCACTTACCTCGTATAAACTGGTGCCATCGTCTACGTAATCAGCCGTTCCAAAAATTGGCACTTGCGTGTCGTTTACGTTTAGGTTGGTTGAGGTGTTGGTATTGGTCCATCTTCCTCCATAATTCACCTTGGAAGAGTGCAACACTCCATTGGAATCTGCTTTTAAGAGAAAATCATTGTTGGCTGCCTGATCTAAAGTGCGGACCCTCAAGCGTCCGTTTACATCTATGGATTCCGTAGGCGATGCTGTTCCAATACCCAGCCTATTATTGGTTTCGTCCCAGAAAAATTGGTCGTTTTCCTGTTCCGGAGTGCCATCGAAGGCTGCAAAGAAGATTGACCCTGGTGTGCCTGTGAAGGTCATTTCCTGCCAACTTGAACCGTTCCAAATGTTTACTGTTTGATGCTCGCTCTCTGAGGTATCGAACCAAATATCGTTCAATATCGGAGACGTTGGCGCCACTGTTCCTGAAGTAACGGAAGTGTTCCGAACAATCGTAGTGGTACCCTTGTTGTCCACCACACGTATTTCCTGTGATGAGATGAAATGCCCCAATCCCATAAAGAGTACTGGTAAAATAGTAGATTGTAAGCGGTACAGGAGCATTAGGACTGTTTAGAAATTAATGGTCAATTCTATCTCACATACTGAACTTCAATTACATCACCGGCATAAACGGCCCAGTCATTTGGAGCTACGGCACTCGGTACCAAGGTTACTGTTGATGATGCAATGGTATAATCTACATTGGCAATTAGCTTGACTCCGTTTCTATATACCCAAACTTGGCTATAGGCGGGTAATTCTGGGCTTCCAGTGAGCGGATAAGCTGTTTGACCTGCTGTTGCGGTAAAACTTTCTTGTCCACTTTGCACCAAGTCAAGGTCAGAAGCCAACAATTTTTTTACAGCACCTGTTGCTTCATCACGAACCAGAATGGTGTATCCGGTGCCAGTTCCATGATCGGATTCTGTTGTGGCATCGGTGGAGGCTGTTTCCGTTGAGATCAATTCAATGCCATCCAAGCCGAACACGTTTCCGTCTACATCAATAAAAGTATCGTTGGTCAGGGTTCCTCCCAGTTGAAAGGTTGTGGTTGTTACATCGTTTGTAGTATTGGATAGTATGGTAACACCATTCTGTGTTTGGATATACTTAATGGTACCTCTGTTGTCGATTACCCGGATGGCCCCGCCCGTAGTCGTAGTTCCGGGAACAATATCAGATGCTTTGGTGACATCGCCAGTAGTTTGTTGGGCCCTCATTGTCCCAAAGGATAGCATTCCTATTACAAGGAAAGCAAAGTTTATAGTTTTAAAAAGGATTGAAGTTTTCATGTAAAAAGTGTTTAGTTAATGCGATTTATGTTGATTATTGAATTTGTACGATTCTGATCTCATCGTTGTCAAAGCAGATAATATTTGATTGAAGCTCTATTAAGTTAGGTCCGACCGCAGAAAAATTGATTTTCACACCGTTTCGGTATACGTCTATATTATTAATGTTGGTTATGGTTTGCGGGGTCGTGAACTGGTTTTGGCCATCGGAAGCTATGATTACAGATTCGTCTTTTTGTATGAGCGAGCTTCTGGTTATTTGGGTTATTGTGTTATTGCTGTCCAAGACCAAAAACATTGGGTCAATGTCGTTTGTTGTTTGTATTCCGTTTAGGCTCAAGGTATTGGTTGCATCGGTTTGGATTGTTGTAGGCCGTATAAGCTGTCCGCCCAATTGAACACTGTTTCCATTGATCAAGGAAAGTCCATTGTTTGCTATGGCATTGATGTTGTTGGTTTCACATAAGTTTCTCCATGAATCCCCGGAATACATAAATATGCATTCGGCATCCGTATTGTAGACCAATGCGCCATTTAAAGGAGTTATGGCGCTCATTTGGTTTTCGTTTACTCGGGTAAGCACGAGTGCACGAGTACTGCTTTCCAATTCTAAAAGGGATGATGAGTCTATCAATTGCAAGTTATCTCCAATTTTTACTTGGGAGTTTCCAAAATATATGCCTGCAAAAAGCATAATAAGGGTATATCTGCATAAGACTCTCATTTTTACATTTTATGTAAGTAAAATACTACTTATTCGAAAATATAAAAAGTCCTATCGCTATAGTTTTTTTTGTTGTGTAATAAGTTAAAAGAAGTGTAAAACCTTAAAATTTAAGTATTTATGTTTTTTTAAAGTAACTTTTAAGGCTTTAAAAGATTAAAGGAAGAATCTAGATGTTGTTAGATAGAATAGCTTTTATTGTACTATAAAGCGTTCTTTTAGAGAAACCGGAACACCATTTTTTGTAAATCCCTCCAAGGACACCTCGAAAGTTCCTTTAATGTCGGAACTGTAAAAGGATACGTTTTCCTCTGTACCCTTGAATTTGAATTTTGGCAGCCAGAGTAGTTGATATCTAAAATCGGGAAGTCGTTTATACTTTTCTTTTAGGTCGCCTTCATAGGATTGTTGGAAATATTGTTTACCTCCGTTGGGTTTAAAAAGCTCATGTGTTTTTATGTTTGGCGAATAGTAGTAAGTATAATAGTCTGATTTAAAAGTGGATACGTCCACCACGCCTTGGAAGGTTTTGTTGCCATAAAAATGTTTGTTCCGGGAAATGGAGATGGACTCTACCCTTGCTGCAGGTAGGTCCAACAGTTTTTGAGCGTCCTGTACCAATATTCCATCAATAAAAATCAAGGGCAATTCTCCAGAATCCAAGTTTGGTGGTAAAGGTCTTACATGGAACTCTGGTTCGTCATTCGAGTTATTTTGTATCCAAACATGTTCTACTACCTCAACGATAGTTTCTTTAATAGTGGAAAACCTGGTGTAGTCATCCAGAGGATAGATCATCGTGGCCGCACCATAGAAGCGGGCATTTCTATTTTCAATTAGGATGGTGTCCGGTTTACTGCTGTAATAAGCATTTTCGATTTGATTGTAGATGCTTCGTTCTTTGATTATCGCTTCCATCTCCTTGTCCAGTTTAAAGCTTTTGAATTGTAATTGCTCCACATCAATTTCTTCCTCGTTCTCGATGTTAATGCCATAGTCTGCATTGTTTTTTGAAATGACCTGAAGAAATAGATCATCCGAACTATAATCTTCATCCACATTGATGTAGAAAATGCCATTGTTATCTGGAGTGGCGGTTTTAAAAAGGTAGTTTTCTCCTGGGAACGAAGCTCCTATAATTGTTGGGCCATTGCCCATATCAACGCTATCGGGTACTGAGAATTTCCCTTTTAATAATTCACCTCTAAGTTCTGGTAGTATTTGCTGTTTAAGGGATTGCTTTTTTGGATAGGACTTGCTAAAATCCAAAGCAGTTCTATTTACCTTTTCCTCCAGATTATCTACTTTTTTAACGGAGATGGAATAGGTTCCTGCACTTTCTTGTCCAGGATAGGGCTCAATTTTCAAAGAAACTTGTTCGCGCGTCCCATATTGGGATTGATTTAAGGATATGGCCAAAGAGGGTCGGATGGAGGGCTCATTGAGGTCTTGTTGTACTTTTTCGGGAACCGTGTCAGTTGCTTGAGGGCGAAAAACAGCTTGATCGCTGGTGTAGGGGTTGAGGATGGTTATATCTTTGGAGTAAAAGTAATTTCTCCCGTTGTTCAACATCCATTGTGTATATGCCAGCAATTTATAATTACCCGAAGGTATGCTCGAAGGAATAAAAAAATTGCTGTCCCCGATACCATTTTCCAATTTGATTTTATAGTTGAGGACCACCTCTTTATCTTGATTGACCAGTTTTATATAGGCTACCTTGCTCACATTGCTCAATTGTCCCGTGTTCTCTTTTAGGCAGTACAAGGTGTAGTACATATATTCTCCCACAAACACCATGGTCGCATTTGAATGCAAGTACACTTGTTCCTGATGTGGAACGCGTATATTTTTTATTGTCAAATCTTTGGCACTGTTCTGTGCATTCATTGTAAAAACCCCTACATGAATGAGGATGAATAGGTATGGTGCTATAGTTTTCATGCCGTATTTTTTAGTCTTCTATCCAAAAATCTGGTACTGTGTTATCTCCCAGTGCAGTACAGTCGCCACATACTCTGTATACCATATAGTATGGACCGTGTGGTTCTGTTTGAATAAGTCCATTATCGGGGGGGGAATAATTTGCGTAATAAGTTATAAGGTTAAACTCCACAGCATCCAACAAAGGTGAAACCCCACCTTCTGTTATTACGGGAGGCGAAAGTAAGGGACAGTCGCTTACAAAGTCGGGTAATCTTTCGCCCGGGAAAAAATCGTCATAATTAAAGAAAATCCTTTCTTCTGTTACCGTACTTACTTGAAAAAAGCCGATGACCTTTTCATCGCTGTTGGCTTCGGCATAGATATTCCCTTCTACGAATCCGGTCTGTAATTGTGAAAACAGACTTTCCGAGCCTGATAATTTTTCCAATGTTTCATAATAGGCAAACGCGGCCCTGTTCTGCACGTACTGTTTGACCAAAATACTGTACCGGTGGGTTAGAATATAATTGTCCCTGTTTATAAATCGAACCGGAAATTTACTGATGCGGTCTTCGCTAAAGTTGGTGGTGTTTTCTTGAATAATGGTGTTGGATTTGATTGTATTGTAACAAATTTGTTCCTCTTGGCTCCGTGGCACAATGGAAAATTGGGGATTCGGATATCCCGATACAATGTTCACATCACCTGCATTCCAGAAGGGAGCAATGATCTTGTAGGTTTCTTCATATTCAAAACGATAGTACTTGGATTCCCCAGAGGGGTCGTAGCTATCCACATAGATGAACATGCCCTCCTCTGCATCGTCCTTAAAATCCCTTTCGGCATATACGTTTTCTATGGAGGAGGTAGAGGGAACAGGAGTGTCCTCCGAGATATAGGTCTTTCCATCCGAAGTTTCGACGCGTAGAGTGTAAGATAACCCGGCTTGTGCTGCAAATGGTGAAGTTGAGGTGTATTCGCCCACGTTTGCCTCGGTAAAGGAATACACGGAACCGTTGCTGTCCGATACGGATACCTGGGCGTTGCTGAGACCCGACATCAAGACCGTATCCAACGGAAAGGTTTGCGAGATCAATATTTTCTGGGTTTCATTTTGATCGGTAATGGTGCCTTCGATCACTACGGACCTCTCAAACTCATCCGTTTGTATTTCGAATGGGTCCACGCAGTTGAACATGCATACCGTGGCTAGTAGGATAATTACCGATCTGCCCATTACTTTTTCCATTTGTATCTCAATTTAATCTTTAAAATTTATTCTACCCAAAACTCTGGAATTACAATGCTTCCAAGGGCCCTACAGTCGCTACAGGGTCTCGGTACAGCTATCCAAGGATTTGGTTCTGGCCAAAAATTCAATGGGTTTGCCACTGGATCGTAATCGTCGATCCATGCCAAATCATAAACCCCATTGATCAGGGATGGACTAGCATTCAAAATTGGGCATTGTATGGCATACTTTGGTCTGGCCTCACCCAAAAAAAAGTCTTCATAATTAAAAAACAGCCGTTTTTCCGAAACCGAACTTACCTGAAAATAGCCAACCACCTTTTCATTTACATTTTGGTTTGAATACAGATTGCCTTCTAAAAAACCGTTTTGGAATTGCGAAAAAACACTTTCGGAACCGTTTAGTTTTTCGAGTGTCTTGTAATATTGATAAGCACTTTGTGTTTGTGCGAACTGGCGAACCAATACGCTGTATCGATATGTAATTTTAAAATCTCCCCTATCAATAAATTTTACCGGAAATTTGGTGACCTTGTTCTGATCTAATTCTTCAGTACTGTTCTGTATGATGTCAATGGAACTGATAGTGTTGTAACATGTTTGATTTATAACCGTCCTAGGTAAAATTTCAGGCGGAGATAGCGGTTGGCCTTCTATCATGAAGAAATCTTTTTCTGCCCAATAGGGTGCAATTATCTTGTAGGTCTCCTCATATTCATAGCGATAATATTTTGACTCACCTGATGGGTCAAAACTGTCCACGTAGATGAATATTCCCTCATTGGCGTCACCATCCTTAAAATCCCTTTCTGCATATAGGCTGTCTATCTGAGTGGGTGCTGGGGCTATTTCTTCTTCTGACATATATTCCTTGCCATCCGTAGTGATAATTTTTAACTGATATCCAATACCGTTCCTTGCCGCAAAAGAGGCATTGGAAACGTACCTGCCATCACCTTGATGGGTAAAATCGAAAGTGGCACCTTCCGAATCCGTGATCTGTACCATGGCTCCGCTCTCTCCATAAATACCCATGGTATCCAAGGGAAAGGCACGGGAAAGTAGCACTTCCTGTAGTTTGTTCTCGTCCGTTATCGTTGCCTCTACCACCAATACGCTTTCAAAATTTACTATTTCGGGTTCAAAGGGTTCCACGCAACCGACCAAACCTAGTGGAAGTAAAATCACTAATATGTGCTGCTGAACTTGCATCGGCGTCGGGTCAGAATTTAAAATTATACGTTATGGTAGGCACGGGTATCGAAAAAATTGAACTTTGGTAAGCTTTCAACTCTCCATTTTCCGTTGCAAAAAAGACGGAGTAAGGATTGTTTCTTCCCAAGACGTTATAGATGGAAATGTTCCAAAAGCTATGAGCGATTTTTTTCAGTTTGTGATTGCCTTCTATATTGAAGCCTATGTCCAACCGATAATAATCCGGAATCCTGAACTCATTTCGGTTACTGTAGACGACATATTCGGAGTTGTTGAAATTGTAACGGGCCACGGGATAGGTCACGGGCCTTCCTGTTTGATAGGCCAAGTTTGCAGATAAACTGAATCTTTTTGTCAATTTATAGTTTAGTACTGCGCTGAAATCGTGCGGTTTATCGTAATTGGTGGGGAAAAACTCGCCATTGTTCACGCGTTCCTCGGCAAATTCACTGTCCAGTTTTAAAAAGGACCGTGCATAGGTATAGCCCAGCCATCCATTGAGCTTTCCATAGTTTTTACGTATCAAAAACTCGAGACCATAGGCTTGGCCATCTCCTTGTAATGTTTCGGTTTCGATGGTTTCGTTGAGCAAAAGGTCGGAACCTACTTTAAAATCCAAAAGGTTATCGGATTCCTTGTAATACCCTTCCAAGCTAAGCTCGTAGAGGTTGCCCTCTAAATTCTTATAAAATCCAAGTCCTACCTGCCGTCCCATTTGGGGCTTTATATTATTGTCGGACAGTTTCCAAGTGTCAATAGGACTAATTGTGGTGGTGTTGGACAATCTATGAATATATTGATAGGTGCTGTTAAAACTCGCTTTAACTGAAAAGTCAGGTCCCAGAAAGTACCTTGCGGACAAGCGAATTTCTGGCCCGCCGTAGGTTTCCACAATTTCGTTGTTATCATAGGAAACGGTCTCTACCAAGGTTTCCTCGTTCTTTGGCATGTTTTCTTCGTAGATTCTTGCTTCGGTGCTTCCCAAGGCAGCAAATACAGAGTATCTAATACCGGCATCGATTAAAAGTTTGTCGTTTACCGTAAAATTATCGGATAGATAAACCGCGCCCTCGAGTGCCTTTTCCTTCGCAATGTTAACTGGGGTAACTATGGAATTGCTTCCTTTGGGCTCAAAATTCCCGGGCTGAACATTGTACAATTTTGCCGAAAGCCCATAGTCAAATTTGTGTGCTTTGCTATAAAGGTAGGTGAACTTGAATTTGGCTTCGGTTTCATCCACCACAAAGCCAAGGTCAAAATTGTTGTTCGAGTTGCCCTCGTACGCGATGTTGAATTTGTAATTACTGTTCGCAAGTATGAGGCTACCTGTGTTTTTTTCATTGAATTGATGGTCCCATTGCAGCGAAAACAGCCTGTTATTGTATCCGTAAATGGAATCGGAGGTAATGCTAAAGGCATCATTACTGTAATAGCCCATAGCCTTTACGGTATTTTTTTCGTTGAACTTGTGGGTATATTTGGCTATGGCATCGTAAAAGGAGGCTTCACTATTTTGCAATGATTCTTCTTCCAACGACCGAAGAATCCAACCGGAATAAGTTCCCCTACCACCAATAAGCAGTCCTGATTTACCTTTTACCACAGGAATTTCCAAGGCAACATTACTGGTTACAGGTCCAATGGCAGCTTCACCAGCAATTTTTTCTGTATTCGCATCCTTGGAGGTTATATCGAATACAGAAGATAATCGTCCTCCATATTCTGCGGGAATACCACCTTTAAGAATCTTTACATCTTTGGTGGTAAAAGGGTTCAATGCCTGAAAAATGCCAAAAAAGTGGGATGGATTATAGATTACGGCTTTGTCCAACAGCATAAGGTTTTGGTCGGTACTACCGCCCCGCACGTTAAAACCTGCCGCTCCTTCACCAGCTGTGGATATTCCAGGTAACGTAGCAGCGACCTTTAGAACATCTCTTTCCCCAAGTACCAAAGGAATGTTTTTGGTTTCTTCCACTACAAGTTCTGTACTTCCGGATATAGCTTCCTCGACATTTTTGGATGCATCTGCCTCCACAATGACTTCATCCAGAAATTCAACACTCTCATTAAGTTGAAAGTTGAGCTCGCCATCGTTGAATACGATTACTCTAGTGGTGCTGGGCTCTATGCCTAAAGAACTGGTTTTGATGATGCTGGTGCCTGCCGGCACTTCCAGTTCATAATAGCCTGCATTGTTTGTTGCGGTTCCTGTGCTCTTTCCATTGAGCACAATGGAAAGGTCGGGAATTGGCTGGTTTTGCTCTACCGTGGTCGCATAACCGCTAATTTTGAAAGTGGTTCTATTGTCCGATACGTTTTCCTTGCCTATTCTTACGGTTCGCGTTACCGTGTTTGCCTTTGTAGCCTCGATATTTGAAAAAATAGGATTGCTGTACACTTTAATATCGGTTCTTTCTTCTATTGTGTCCGTTTGTTCTTTTCCGAAAAAACCTTCGGGCAAACTATCATATACAATACTGTTTTGGGTCAAAATGATTTTATCATCGCTTAACCTAAAAAAGTTGATGCTGGTTTCTGCCAAAATAGAGTTGAGGATATCCGACAAAGGTTTGTTGGCGAACGAGCCCGAAACGGTTGCTCCTGAAAGCCAATTCTCATCGTAATAAAAAAGCACATTGGCATCAGATTCAATGGTGTTCAGGGCTTCGGTCAAACTTACATTATCAAAATCAAAACTAAATTTTGGATTTTTTTCTTGGGCAGCTAGCATGGTTCCGAAGAGCAGGACCAATAAGATTAGAGGTTTTTTGATCATTCTTTCCCGATGTTTTGTGTATTAAAAGAATCGGATAACTTAGAAAAGAAGCTTGTCCAAAAATCATCCTCGTTGATTTTCCTTAACGCCGGGTTATAATTCTCATTAATGAAATCCCTTTTGTTGGGCCATATTCTAATGACATCCTTTTTTCTGGCGATGTTATAATAGGAATCACCGTAGTCGATTACATAATTGTTTTCCGGTAAAAATTCGTAGTAAATGGTACTTCCCTTAATCCTCTTGAACCTTTTTTTACTGTTCTTCTTAAGAAGTCTTACAGAATCATTGGCTACCAATACTTGATAAAAACCTTCCATTTCGGTTTCATCTGATTTGTTCTCAATATGAACAAAATGGCTCTCTCCAATTCTAAAACCTTCTACCTTGGATTTAAGAAGAATCAATGTTGGGAATTTATAATTGTATCCAATGTTTAGAAGTAATTGGTCGGTGTCCAGATTATATTTTAGGGTAGTTTGGTCGTAAAATTGCCCATTGTATACCACTGACCCCAGCTGAAACTCACTTTTCTCAAAAAACTTATGCTTTTCATTAATGGTCCTATATTGTTCTGTGTATTGGATGCCATTAAAAAGGCCTGTATTGTAGCGCTGGACTTTACTGTCGAACCAATTGTAATAGGCAGGTTCGTTGGGCATGTTTTGACTAATTAAAGAGCCAGAACAAATAATAGTTGCCCATAAGGAAAGAACTATTGTTTTGGTTTTCATGAGGTTGGTATTCCCACTAAAAATAGAAAAAAGAGTTGAAAATGAAATTATTTATACCATAAGAAGCAAAATTTTGTGGATTGAATAGAATTTTATGGACATAATTATGTATTAGGTCGATTCTAAACTACAATGTTGACATTTTATAAGTAGGATGGGTGCTTGCAAATAAAAATGTATGGACATTAAAGGCACGTATTTTATTCAGTATTGTTTTTGAAATTACATAAAGCTACTTTGTAATTTATCTATATAACGTGGCCATATCGGTCTCAAAAATTGGTTGATACCTTTTACATAAATAGAGGGAAAGAATACAAAGCCTTGAATAAATCAAGGGATTTAAAAATCTAGGTGAGATTTTGTTAAAATACGAGAATAATTGTAAATTTAAGACAATCAGGTGTTTGGGATAGTATTGGGTCCAATGGGATTAATAAGAATCTTTTAATTTCTTGATTCAATGCACGAGGGGGATATTTTTATTTGTAATAAAACATTATTATTGGAGTTCTATTAGATGGAAATTATTGATATTTGTCAATTTTTTTCAAAATAAAACCAAACAGAAACCAACTAAATAGGCCAAAAGCTATGTACAAGGAAATATACTTGGTCGATGACGAAGACCTGGTGAATACTGTAAATGCTATTCACTTTAGAAGAATGGGAATGGAAGATAGGGTGAAGAGTTTCACTAATCCCGAATTAGCCCTAGACGATTTGAGGTATAGAGATAACCCCGGGGTAAAAACACTTATTTTATTGGATATAAATATGCCGGAAATGAGCGGGTTTGAATTTTTGGAATTCATGATGCTCGAAGACTTTCCAGAAACCAATGAAGTGCTTCTGGTAACCTCTTCTGAGGCTGAGGCAGATAAAGCCGAGGCTGAGAAATACCGTAAATTTGTAAAGAAGTTTATCACTAAACCATTGCGTATCGAGCATTTGGAAGATTATTTGCAAGGAGCTAATAAATAATAGTTCATATATTTAGAAGTAAAACCATTGATCGTTCCCCCTATAGGTGACATTGTTTTATTCTTAAATTAAATTTTAACCGTGAAGCATAAACATATCTTAATTGATAACAAGGTTGAAATCGTTGAGGATAGGGATGATGCCGTATGGGCCATGGATGTAGATTATAAGTTGACTGCTTTTAATGCATCTTTTGGAGACCGTCTAAGCAAAGCCGGTTGGGGAAAGCCTGAACGAGGTATGGATTTACGGCCCGTTTATCAGTCTGCATACTTCTTTAATCCCTGTAGTAAGGGTTGTGCGCAGGCACTTGATCGTTATCCAACAACATCCAAACATACCTTTGAGAAAAATGGGGAATTGACGGTGCACGAGTTCTCCTTTCAACCTTTTATGGACAACTCCGGTGAAGTGATAGGGTGCTGTATTTGGCAAAAGGACATTTCCCAAGCCGTAAAAAATATACGTAAACTACAAGAAAGCGAACGTAGGTATAGAGAAGCTCAGGAAATAACTGTCTTTGGCCATTGGAACTGGGACATCCGTGAGGACAAAATTAGTTGGTCCAACCAATTGTTCAGAATTTTTGAGCAAGAGCCCGGAAAATTTGAGGCAACCTTTGATGCCTTGATGAAGATTATTCACCCTGAAGATAGGGATGGATTCGTTGAGGACGTTCAAGATAGCATCAAAAAAAACAAGATGCACGATGTGATACATAGGATTGTTTTGGAAAACGGAAAGACACGATATGTGCATCAAAAAGGTAGGCCGTTTTATGACGAGAACGGAAAGCCGTACCGGATGGCCGGTACCACCCAAGATGTTACCAAAGATGTACTGGCCAATCAACAAATCGTAGAGCAGAACCATGAGCTTCAGAACTTTGTTCGGATCATATCGCATAATCTACGCGGACCTATTTCCAATGTTTTAATGTTGTCCAAAATATATGAATGGGGGAAGAACCCCATGAACGACGATATTGTAAAGAAAATAGAGCACACAACCGAGGCCTTAGATCAAACAATAAAGGACCTTCACCTTTCCTTATCGTTAAAATCCGCGGACAGGGAGAAATTCAGAGAAGTTCACCTAAAGGATGTCATGAAGGATGTAGATGGCCTTTTATCTGAAGAGATTACAAAACATAAGGCTACGATTCATACAGATTTTTCAAAGGTGGATTTGGTTTTTGGAGCCAAGAGCTATGTGGTCAACATCTTTTATAATCTTATTTTGAATGCGATCAATTATGCCAAAGAAGGTATACCTGCCATCATTTCCATAAACACCGAGGAACTGGTCGATTCAATTTTAATAAGGTTCACAGATAACGGAATAGGTATGGAACTGACACCCGAAAAAGAACGTAAGATTTTTGATATGTACGGCAGGTTGAGTGGTGCCACGGAAGGCAAAGGATTTGGACTCTATTTGGTGAAAACTCAAGTTGAGGCCATGGACGGAAAAATAGAAGTGCAAAGTGAAAAGGATGTAGGAACCACCTTTACTCTGATTTTTCCCAAAAATCATATTATTTAAAGGGTAGGTTACTAATATCAACGTTTCCCCCAGAAACTATAACCCCTATTTTTTTTCCGTTCAAATCGTTCTTTTTCTTAAATACAGCTGCCAAAGCTACAGCACTGGATGGTTCGCACACAATTTTAAGACGCTCCCAAATTAGGCGCATGGACACAACTATATCTGCTTCGGTCACCCTCACAATTTCTTCTACATGTTTTTGAATAATAGGAAAATTTCTGTCACCCAATTGGGTTTTTAGTCCATCGGCAATGGTGTTTGTAGAAGTGTTCGTCTCTATTTTTCCACTTTTCAGGGACCTATAAGCGTCATCAACTTCAAAAGGTTCACCTCCAACGGTTTTACAATTAGATCCAAAATAATGGGTAGAGAGAGCTGTGCCGGCAATCAAACCACCGCCACCAACTGGAGTAAAAATATAGTCAAGATTTGGTTGTTCCTCCAACAGTTCCTTGCAGGCGGTGCCCTGTCCTAAAATCACGTGGTCATCGTTGGAAGGATGGATAAAAGTAGTCCCATGGTCTCGTACAATCCGCTCAGATTCATTTTCCCTAGCTTCCAGAGTCGATTCACATTCGACCAAAATACCGCCATAGCCCTTAACAGCTTCTTTCTTGACCTCGGGTGCCGAACGCGGCATCACAATGTAGGCCTTTACCCCCAGACTTTGGGCAGAAAGAGACAGCGCTTGAGCAAAATTGCCCGATGAATGGGTGACCACGCCATTCTGTTTTTGTTCATCCGTAAGTTGCATAATGGCATTGGCAGCCCCACGCATTTTAAATGCGCCCATCCGCTGGAAGTTTTCACATTTAAAATACAACTGAGCGCCCACCGTCTTGTCTATGAGGCTGGAGGTAAGAACAGGCGTATTATGGATAAAAGGTTTTATCCGATTGTGGCAATCGATAAGGCTTTGCTTGTCCATGAATCTTTGTACCAATTTTATATATGGTATAAAGATAATACGGGATTATCAACCTTCAGCTTCTACCTTTTGTTCTTCTTTAGATTTTATGGAAACACCTTCCATGCCCAATTCTGGAATCACCAATAAAGGTATTTGCGTGTGAAATGCGGTTCGCTTTATTATCGGTTCGCGGGTCATCTTTTCCATGTAGCTGTGCTGATAGTTCAGCATGGCCAATAAGTGGATGCCTAGTTCTTTGGAGAAAGTTTCCAAGGTGTGGGAAACTGAATTAAGTTCCGAAACCGTATGCACATAATGCTCCACATCGTTCAGATAGCGGCGTAGCATGTTCAGGTTGAACTGCTGAAGCTCTGTGAGGGCTTTAATGCCATATTGTACGTGTACAATTCGAATGGTCGCTTTGAACATTTTGGCCAGATCCAAGAGAGGTTCCAATTCAGAAGTAGTATAAAAACGGTTGAAATCTGTAGCAAAAGCAATTTCAGTTGGTGTAACGTATTCAAAATGGTAAGGAATGGCCAAAACAGGACATTTTCTCACACTTTTGATTATGCGTACGGTATTGCTTCCCATAAATACTTCATCCACACCAGAAGCCCCTTTAGTGCCGGTTACCACCAGGTTAATGCCGAAAGTTTCAACAATATCTTTTACTTCCTCTACCAAAAGATTAAAGGAAGAAATGGTCTCAAAGCTGTGATTGGGATTGCCGTATTTGGTCTGGATACGCCTGACGGTCTTGTTCAACCCCTGTTCAGAATTCTCTCTAACCGCATCTACAATGCGTACTCCATCAATCATTTTGGCCATAAATCGGCTGCTCGGGATAACCGGGGTATAGGTGTTGAGCAAGTAAAATGTACAACGCCTGTTGCGGAACAATTGCATGGCATAATCAATGGCATTCCATGCATTTTCCGAAAAATCCGTAGGTATTAATATCTTTTGCATCGGACTAAGATTTACGATGCGATAAAATTAGAACCAAGGGTTAGGGGATACTATGACAATTGTCAGGTTTTGGAAAATAGACTAAAAGCCTTCCACCATTTCAAGGAGTTTGCGCTCGTCCTTAATGCCGATTTTCTTGCCCGAAGTTTGGATCAACCCCTTCTTTTTAAATTCGGAAATAATTCGAATAGCGGATTCCGTAGCGGTTCCAACCACATTGGAAATATCTTCTCTGGATAGGGTAAGTGCCAAGTAACCTTCAGCATCCTCTCCGAAATTGTTTTGAAGATATAAGAAGGCTTCGGCCATTCTTTGCTTTACGGTCTTTTGGGAAATATTCACGATGACATCATCGGCCTCCTTTAGATCATGGGCCATATGGCGTAGGACTTCCAAAGTAAAGTTTGGGTTTTTTTGAAGCGTATTGTTGATACTTTCCTTGGGAATAAAGCAAACCTCCATATCATTGATCGCAATGGCGGAAAGGTTGGTGCTTTCTTGAGATATTACGGAACGTTGCCCTAAAACTTCGCCCTTGCTGGCCAATTTTACGATTTGGTCTTTGCCATTAGCACTAAGCTTGGAAAGCTTGGACACTCCGTTTCGTACACAGTAGACGCCGTTGAGTTTATCCCCTTCTTCAAAAATGGGCTCACCTTTTTTAATGGTGCGTGTGGTTTTGGAGTCGGAAACCTGTTTTAATTCCTCCTTGCTCATCGCGCGAAGGGAGTTGAACTGCCTGATGATACAATTTTCACACCTGCTTTCCATAATGATTAGTTTACCTGAGAGAACAAATTTAAGGGACAAGGAATTATTGGTAACTGATAAATATCATATTTTTAGCAAGAAGAGTATTACAAATTTGCACTAGGTAAAGCAAATGTGAAATGGCAGATTCGACCTGTTATCATTGTGGAGACGAATGTGGTAGCCGCAGCGTTCAATTTGATGATAAGGATTTTTGTTGCAACGGTTGTAAGACCGTTTACGAAATCTTTACATCCAATGGCCTGTCCACCTTTTATGAAATAGAGGGAAAGGCGGGTACGACCCCGAACGAAATTCGTCAGAAGTACGATTTTTTGGACAACCAGGAAATCGCGCAACAACTCTTGGAATTTAATGAAGATGGCGTGCAAGTGGTCAGTTTGAGCATTCCTACCATTCATTGCAGTTCCTGTATCTGGGTTTTGGAAAACTTGAACAAACTGCATTCGGCCATAAAAGTTTCTCAGGTCGATTTTCCCAAAAAGACCATCAGGGTCACTTATAGAACAGAAGAATTTTCCCTGAAAGCCTTGGTACTCTTATTGGGAAGTATCGGGTACGAGCCCTATATCTCCTTGGAGGAATACAACAAAAAAGGAAAAAATGTCGACCGTTCCTTAATATACAAATTGGGCGTGGCAGGATTTGCCTTTGGTAATGTGATGCTGTTTTCGTTCCCGGAGTATTTTGAGGTAGAAGAATTTTGGTTGGATCAGTATAAGCACGTTTTTCGGTGGTTGATGTTTGCCTTTTCCTTGCCCGTAGTATTTTATGCCGCCCAGGATTATTTCATTTCCGCTTACAAAGGTATCCGTTCCAAATTATTGAATATTGATGTGCCCATCGCACTGGGCATTTTGGTACTCTTTTTAAGAAGTAGTGTCGATATCATATTTGATTTGGGCTCTGGATTTTTTGATAGCCTCACGGGCTTGGTCTTCTTTCTGTTGCTGGGCAAGTTCTTTCAGCAGAAGACCTATGCCTACCTATCATTTGAGCGGGATTACAAGTCATATTTTCCCATAGCCGTAACCCGTCTGAAGAAAAACGGGGAAGAGGAAAACATCCAAATTTATAACATTGAAGTAGGGGATAGGGTGCTTATCCGCAGCCATGAGATTATTCCTGTGGACTGTATCCTCATCAAAGGAACGGCCGAAATCGATTATAGTTTTGTAACGGGTGAGTCCGATGCCGTATTCAAGGAATCGGGAGAAAAATTGTTTGCGGGGGGTAAACAACTTTCGGGAGTCTTGGAAGTTGAGGTGCTAAAGTCAGTTTCCCAAAGTTACTTGACCCAACTCTGGGGCAATTCCATATTTTCCAAAGACAAGGCGAGCCAATTCCAAACCCTTACCGATAGCATAGGCAAACGATTTACCATCGCGGTCTTGAGCATCGCTACTTTGGCCACTGTTTTCTGGTTGATTTTTGACCCAAGCTTGGCCCTCAATGTGTTTACATCGGTATTGATCATCGCCTGCCCCTGCGCCATTGCATTGGCAGCTCCGTTTACCTTGGGCAATATGCTCCGCATTTTTGGAAAATATAAGTTCTATTTGAAGAATACCAACGTAATCGAACGTTTGGCCAAAATCGATACCGCCATTTTTGATAAAACGGGAACGCTCACCACCAATCAAAAGGATACCATCCATTATGAAGGTATGGAGCTTACAGAAGAAGAAACCGCACTTCTAAAAACGACCTTGAGGGCTTCCAACCACCCCTTGAGCCGCTCACTTTACGATATTTTACAATCCAATTCCATAATGACCTTGGAAGAGTTTCAAGAGCATACGGGAAAAGGTATCGAAGGAAAATATAACCATCACTCCATAAAAGTCGGGTCGGCATCCTACGTAGGGGAAAGCAAATCCAGCTCCATTGCGAACACGGCGGTTTATGTAAGTGCCGATGAAGATGTAAAGGGACGATTCGTGTTCAAGAATACCTATAGGGAGGGGATGAGCCAAATTTTTGATGAACTCTCGAATGATTTGGAACTCGGCATTCTTTCGGGCGATAACGATGGGGAAAAAAACCAATTGCAAAAATTGCTTCCAGAAAAGACAAAGATGCTATTTGACCAAAAGCCCGAGGATAAGTTGGACTACATCAAACAGCTACAGGAAAATCATAAGGTTTTGATGGTGGGCGATGGATTGAACGATGCAGGAGCCTTGGCCCAAAGCGATGTGGGATTGGCAGTTTCGGAGAACATCAATGTGTTTTCGCCCGCTTGTGATGGAATTTTGGATGCCAGCAAGATGAAGATGCTGCCAAAGTTCATAAAACTGTCCAAACGGTCCATGTGCATCATAAAAATGAGTTTTTTGTTGTCGCTCTGCTACAATGTGGTGGGACTGTATTTTGCCGTGACAGGCCAGTTGCAGCCCGTGATTGCAGCTATTTTGATGCCTCTGAGTTCCATCAGTATAGTGGTGTTTACCACCTTGGCAACAAATTATTTGGGAAAAGAATTAAAAAATTTAGAAAGCTGATATATGTCATTTTTTGAGGAAAACCATCAGAGTAGTTTTACACCTAAATCCAGGCAGGTATGAGTGTTATTTATGTGTTGTTGACCATAAGCATAACGGTGGCCATAGTCTTTTTTATAGCCTTTGTTTTTTCGGTAAAAAGCGGACAATACGATGATACCTATACCCCATCGGTAAGAATGTTGTTTGAAGATGAGGTGGTCAAGGACAAGGATAAATCAAACCTAAATAAAAAGGAAATCGAACAAACTAAAAGTACAAACCAATAAATATGGAAATACAACAGTTCCGTTACGATAACAAAATCGTACAAAAGTTCTTATACGCCACCATTCTATGGGGCGTAGTGGGTATGGCAGTAGGTCTCTTGTTGGCCTTTATGTTTTTGTTCCCCAATGTTACCGAAGGTATCTCTTGGTTGAGTTTTGGGCGTTTGCGTCCATTGCATACCAATGCTGTGATCTTCGCATTTGTGGGGAACGCCATTTTTGCAGGGGTGTATTACTCGTTGCAACGCTTGCTAAAAGCAAGAATGTTTAGTGATGTCTTGAGCAACATCAACTTTTGGGGTTGGCAATTGATTATTGTCGCCGCGGCGTTGACCTTGCCCTTGGGTTACACCACATCCAAAGAATACGCCGAATTGGAGTGGCCGATAGATTTGGCCATAGCGGTAGTTTGGGTAATTTTTGGTTGGAACATGATCGGTACGATCTTAAAAAGAAGACAAAGGCACCTGTATGTGGCGATTTGGTTCTATCTGGCCACATTTGTAACCGTAGCTGTGCTGCACATCTTCAATAGCTTGGAATTACCAGTAACGGCCTTGAAGAGTTACTCCGTTTACGCTGGTGTGCAAGATGCCTTGGTACAATGGTGGTACGGCCACAATGCGGTGGCATTCTTTTTGACCACTCCTTTCTTAGGGTTGATGTACTACTTTGTCCCCAAAGCAGCGAACAGGCCTATTTATTCCTATAGACTGTCCATTGTCCACTTCTGGTCGCTGATATTTATTTACATCTGGGCAGGCCCTCACCACTTGTTGTATTCTGCTTTGCCTGATTGGGCACAGAACCTCGGTGTGGTATTCTCCATCATGTTGATTGCTCCATCTTGGGGTGGTATGATCAACGGATTGTTGACCCTTCGCGGTGTATGGGACAAGGTGCGCACCGATGCTACTTTAAAATTTATGGTGGTTGCTATCACAGGTTATGGTATGGCCACTTTTGAAGGCCCCATGCTTTCTTTGAAAAACGTAAACGCCATTGCTCACTTTAGTGACTGGATCATTGCCCACGTTCACGTTGGTGCCTTGGCTTGGAACGGATTTTTGACCTTTGGTATGATCTATTGGTTGGTGCCCCGAATGTTCAAAACGGAACTCCACTCCAAAGGATTGGCAAACTTCCACTTCTGGATCGGAACTTTGGGTATTGTATTGTATGCCCTGCCCATGTACGTAGCTGGATTCACCCAAGCCTTGATGTGGAAAGAATTCAACCCAGATGGCACCTTGGTCTACGGTAACTTCTTGGAAACCGTTACCCAAATTATCCCCATGTACTGGATGAGAGCCATTGGAGGTTCCTTGTACATCTTGGGTATGTTCGTACTGCTGTACAATGTGGTAAGAACAATCAGGTCGGGCAGTAAGGTAGAAGATGAAGCAGCAGAAGCTCCAGCATTGGAACGCGTTGCGAAAAGAAGAGTAGCTGGCGAAACCTTCCACAATTGGTTGGAAAGAAAACCCGTCCAATTGACCATCTTGGCCACCATCGCCATCTTGATTGGTGGTATCATTCAGATTGTACCGACCATTTTGGTGAAATCCAATATTCCTACGATTACCAGTGTTAAACCCTATACACCATTAGAGTTGGAAGGGAGGGACCTTTATATTAGAGAAGGCTGTGTGAGCTGTCACTCGCAAATGATTCGTCCGTTCCGTAGTGAAGTGGAGCGTTATGGCGAATATGCCAAGGCAGGGGAGTTTGTTTACGACCACCCGTTCTTGTGGGGTAGTAAACGTACAGGTCCTGACTTGCTTCGAATTGGCGGCAAATATTCCGATAGCTGGCACTTGAACCATATGTACGATCCACAAAGTACGTCCGCAGGTTCCATTATGCCATCGTATGAATGGTTGGTAACCGACGAGCACGATCGTAGCGATGTTCAGGCCAAAATGGAAACCATGGTAAAACTTGGAGTACCTTATACAGAAGAAGATATTGCCAACGCTCCAGAATCCATGGCAGAGCAAGCAGCGTCAATTGAAAAGAGTCTTTACGCAGACCCAGAATTTGAGAGAACGTACGAAGCGGATAAAAAGTACGCACAGGAAAATGGATTGGATTTTGTGGAAATGCGAGATCGCGAAATCGTAGCCTTGATCGCCTATCTACAGCGATTGGGTACCGATATCAAAATTGAAGGAACAGAAGAAACTATATCTCAAAATAAATAACCATGTTGAAATTTGTAAAAGAACATATGGAAACCATCGATGGGATAGCCAATTATCCCATGGTTTCCCTCCTCATCTTCTTTGTGTTTTTCGTGCTATTGTTCTGGTGGGTGTTTACCGCCACCAAGGAACACATAAGGGAGATGTCCGAACTGCCTTTGGATAACGATGATCAACAAAACAAACTATAACATTATGAGTACAAAGACACCTTGGTGGATACGAGTCCCGGTTTTATTCTTTTTGATCTTCGGATTGATGGAATTCTTTATAGACTCTGGTGATAAACCTGCAATTATCGAATATCCGATCACACAGTTCTTTATGCTGTTGGTTTTAATGATTCTTATTGCCATAGAACTGATATTGGCTTCTATAGAGAACATTATGTTCCAAACCCTTTCAGAAGAAGGCAAGGAGCGCTACTTAGAGGCCAAAAGCAAAAAGTACGAATGGACATGGGCCAAAAATCTCATGAAAAATTTGACCAAGAGCCGCTCCATTGAGCGCGAAGGGGAAATTGTCCTCGATCACAATTACGATGGTATTCGTGAGTTGGACAACGTATTGCCTCCTTGGTGGGTATACCTCTTTTATGGCACCATAATTTTCTCGGTAGTGTACTTGGTGCGTTTTCATGTTATTGGGGATTATGATCAAGCACAGGAATACGAACAAGAAGTTGCTGCTGCACAGCAGGCCATAGAAGAATATAAAAGGACCGCAAAGGATTTGGTGGATGCCAGTACGGTAGAGTTCCTATCGAATGAATCGGACTTGGCCGCTGGGGAGAAAATTTTCCAGACCAATTGTGTTGCATGTCATACACAAGATGGAGGTGGGTCCATTGGGCCTAACCTAACCGATAAGTATTGGATATTGGGCGGAGGCATCAAAAATGTCTTCACCACAATTTCCGAAGGTGGACGTGACGGTAAAGGGATGATTGCATGGAAGCAAAGCTTAAAGCCTGCGGAAATAGCCCAGGTGGCCAGTTATGTCATCTCATTGGGCGGAACCACACCCGCCAATCCAAAGGAACCTGAAGGTGAAATTTGGGTGGACCCAAATGCTCCAGAAGATACCAATGGAACCGAATCTGAAACCCCGCCGACAGAGCAGGTTTCGGACTCAACTGAAGTAGCCATGCAGTAGCCTTTTAGGGCCGTCTATGGTAGTATATGAATCGATAAATCACAAATTCGATGGAAGAGAATTTTAGGGATTCCATAGGCACAATCACAGAAGAAGGAAAAAGGAATTGGATCTTTCCAAAGAAACCCAGTGGACGGTATTACGATTACCGAAAGTACGTAAGTTACTTTCTGCTGATTTTCTTGATAGCAGCCCCCTTTGTCAAGATCAACGGGCACCAGTTTTTGTTGTTCAATGTGCTGGATAGGCGCTTCAATATATTCGGGGTTCCATTTTGGCCGCAGGATTTTCACTTGGTGGTGGTGTCCATGATCATTGGAGTGATTTTCATCGCACTGTTCACAGTGGCCTACGGGCGTATTTTTTGTGGATGGATGTGCCCCCAGACCATTTTTTTGGAAATGGTGTTCCGCCGTATCGAATATTGGATAGATGGTGACCGAGGTGCGCAAATGCGATTGGCCAAAGCACCTTGGACGGGCAAGAAGATTCGGAAAAGAGTATTGAAGTGGATCATATTCTTCATTATCTCCTTTTTAATTGCCAATGTTTTCTTGGCGTACTTGATTGGCAGTGATCAATTGATTTCCTATATCACGGACGGTCCAATGGAGCACCTTGGCACCATGGTTCCGTTGCTGATTTTCACTGGAGTGTTCTACTTCATCTTCGCGTGGTTCAGGGAGCAGGTGTGCATCATTGCTTGCCCTTATGGAAGATTGCAAGGGGTATTGCTTGATAATAAATCCATTGTGGTGGCCTATGATCATAAACGGGGCGAAGGTGAAAATGGGCGCAAAAAGTTCAGAAAAAATGAAGACAGGGAAGCGCTCGGACATGGCGATTGTATTGATTGCCTACAATGTGTAAATGTCTGTCCTACGGGAATAGACATCCGTAACGGGACACAGTTGGAATGTGTGAACTGTACCGCCTGTATCGATGAGTGCGATCACATTATGGAGAGCATCGATAAGCCCAAAGGGTTGATCAGATACGCCAGTGAAGACGAGATTACCCATAAGAACAAGTTCAAGTTTACACCTCGGATGAAGGGGTACACCGCGGTACTTGTTGTTTTGATAGGGGTTTTGATCGGAATGTTGTTTATGCGGAACGAGGTCGAAGCAAATATTTTACGTTTGCCAGGGCAACTGTACGAGCGAAAAGAGAACAATATCATCAGTAACGTTTACACCTATAAATTGATGAACAAGACCACCAAGGATATCGAAAATGTGTCTTTTGAACTGATGTCGCACAATGGAGAAATCAAAATGGTTTCACAAGATAAGTTTACCGTTCCTGCAGAGGAGCTTACGGAAGGAACGTTGTTCATCGAAATAAACGCTTCGGCATTGAACGGTGATAAGGACAAATTGAAGATTGGTGTATATAGTGGAGAGAAACTCATAGAAACCACGGTGACGCAGTTTTTGGCACCAAGGAGTTATAATTAAAAAAGAAAATAATGAAAATTAATTGGGGAACAGGAATCGTATTGGCATTTATAGGCTTCATAAGCTTTATCCTATACTTTGTGGTTAGGATGAGCACGGATGACAGTGCCAACCACGATTTGGTAACGGAGGAATATTATAAGAAAGAATTGGCCTATCAACAGCAGATAGATGCATCAAAAACCGCTATGGAAATGAATGCCAACCTTACCGTTGAAAAAACGGCCGAAGGCTTGATGATTTATTTTCCAGAGCGTTTCAACCCGAATAAGATAAGTGGAACAGTGTCCCTATACAGACCGTCTAACAAGCATTTGGATACAAACTTTCCTATAAGTTTGTCCAAAACACATTTGCTCATACCTGACAATCGCTTGGTGGACGGTCGCTGGGACATTTCCATAAACTGGGAATACGAAGGTAATTCCTTTTTACATAAACAAAAATTGGTGTACTGATCATGTTGACCTCTGCTTTGGTTCTGGGATTGTTGGGAAGTTTGCACTGCTTGGGCATGTGCGGGCCAATAGCCTTTATGTTGCCATTGGAGCAGAACAACAATGTAAAAAAGACGGTACAACTGTCCATTTACCACTTCGGGAGGTTATTGGCCTACGGAATCATTGGATTGCTTTTCGGACTTTTGGGCAAGGGTTTGTCCCTGTTCGGTATCCAACAGAAGCTTTCCATCGGTATTGGTGCCTTAATGATCATTTTGGTGCTCATTCCTGGAAAATACTTTAACGGGCATAAACTTTTATCACCCGTTTACTCAATTATTGGCAAGGTAAAATCCAAACTTGGGGCCGAACTCAAAAAAAAGACACCCGATACCTTTTTGACCATAGGATTTTTGAACGGCTTTTTACCCTGTGGTCTGGTATATATGGCGCTTTTGGGGGCCATGGCCATGGGAAACCCTTTGGAAGGTGGGCTCTACATGATGATTTTTGGTTTGGGCACCGTACCTTTAATGTCCTTGGTGGTCTATTCCAAAGGAATGTTCAGTACCTCGATAAAATCTAGAATACAGAAATTGATACCGGTATTTGTGGTCATCATTGGTGTTTTGTTTATTGTGCGCGGGCTTGGATTGGGAATACCCTATGTTTCCCCAAAGGCAGCCCCGGCCGACACCGTATCGGCGACCATAGAATGCCATCAACCCTAAAAATCGAATCCAGAATGAAAATAACATCAGCGGAAGAAGCGGTAGGAATTGTAAAATCAGGCGACCGGGTCTTTTTCCAAGGAGCGGCTATGACCCCCAACGAATTGATAGATGCACTTTGTGAGCGTCACCATGAGCTGAAGGATGTTGAGATAATTTCTATCCACACCGAAGGAGATGCAAAGTATACCAGGGCTCCTTATTGCGAAGCGTTTACCTTAAACGCCTGTTTTGTGGGCGGTAATGTTAGGACTTTTGTAAATACCTATATGGGGGACTATATCCCTGTTTTTTTAAGTGAGATACCTTGGTTGTTTGCCGACGAATATTTGCCTTTGGATGTGGCCTTTGTGCAGGTTTCACCTCCGGACAAACATGGTTATTGTTCTTTGGGAGTTTCAGTCGATGTGGCTTTGCCCGCGGTAAGGACTGCAAAAAAGATAGTGGCACAGATAAATCCCAAAGTGCCACGTACCCATGGTACGGGGATTGTCCATATTGACGAAATAGAGTTTGCTATAGAGATCGATCGTCCCATTCACCAGCATGACCCAACTCAGCCATCGGAAGTGGAACAAGAGATTGGTCGGCATGTAGCATCTTTGATTGATGACGGGGCTACTTTGCAAATGGGAATAGGAAACATACCAAATGCCGTGCTTTCCAACTTGGGCAACCATAAAAACCTTGGAATCCATACAGAGATGTTCTCGGATGGAGTTTTGCCTTTATTGGAAAGTGGTGTGATCAATGGGAAAGAAAAAGCAGTGAAAAGAGGTAAAATAGTGAGCTGTTTTGCCGTGGGCTCCCAAAAACTGTACGACTTTATAGACGATAATCCAATATGTGACTTCAGGGATTCCGGTTATACCAATGATACGGCAAGAATCCGTAGAAACCCCAAAGCAACTGCAATAAACAGTGCCATAGAAATTGATCTTACAGGACAGGTCTGTGCGGATACCATTGGAGGATACCAGTTCTCTGGTGTAGGAGGGCAAATGGACTTTATGCGCGGGGCATCCCTTTCAAAAGGAGGTAAGCCTATTATTGCTATGTCCGCCACTACCAAAAAAGGAGTTTCCAAGATAACACCATTTTTAAAACAAGGAGCAGGGGTTACCACAACTCGCGCCCATATGCATTATGTGGCCACTGAGTTCGGTGTCGTAAACTTATTTGGAAAGAATTTGCAGCAACGTGCCAAAGCACTTATTTCCATTGCGCACCCTGATCATAGGGAAGGTTTGGAAAAGGCGGCATACGATAGGTTTCACGGATGACCTTGGTAGAAGCAAAGCACTAAAAAAGGGGGCAATCTTAAGATTGCCCCCTTTTTTTTGAATTACATGAAACCAATCAAAAATGTAATCCTTTAGATTTTAAAGGTGATTACCGGAGCTTCTGAATGGTTGGCGATATCTTCGCCAATACTGCCCATAAAGAAATGGGATAGACCCCTTCTACCGTGGGTTGGAATGCCTATAAGGTCGGCTCCAATCTTTTTGCTAAAGTTTATCACTCCTTTTTCCACCGTGTAGTCGTTAAAGATTTCAACCTCCATGCCTACATTGGCCTCGTCCAGGAACTTGGATATCTTGGCATAGGCATCGTTGGTGCTCATAAACTCGTCTCCTGGCGTATTAATGTACACCAAATGCAGTTTTGAACCCAAAAGCTCAGCCATTTCTTTTGCCTTTTTAAGGGCGGGTACACTTTCTTCCTCAAAATCACTGGCGAAAACGAAGTTTTTTGGGTTAAAATTGTCCACTTCGTTCCCTTTGATGACCAATACAGGTACATCAGAGGTTCTTACTACTCTTTCTGTGTTGGAACCGATGAAGATTTCTTGAAGGCCATCGGCTCCATTGGAACCCATTACGATAAGGTCTGCTTTGTGTTTTTCGGCGACTTCGGCCACTTCGCTGAACACTTTGTAGTGTTTGATAACCGGGGTAACCGTGATATCTTTTAGATAAGGCTTGTCCAAAAATTCGGAAAAACGTTTCTCACCAAGTTTGATTAGGTGTACCACCTGTTCTTGGGAAATATATCCAGATTCACCCATAATGGCTGGCGAAAGCTCCAACATATGGAGGACAAATAGCTCTGCATTTTGTTCCTTGGCCAATGAGGCGGCCACTTTTAGGGCCTTTTCTGATTGATTTGAAAAATCAACGGGTACGATTATACTTTTCATTTTTTTTGCTTTTTTAGGTTAAACGGTCATGGAAAATATTCGGGTATTCGGTTTTTTACGGTGCATTTTAAGGTCAAAAGCCATGCTGATGTTTCTTACGAAAGGCCTACCTTTTTCGGTCACTTTTATTTTGTTGCCATCGATTTCGACCAATCCGTCCATTTGCATTTCGGATAGATTCTTTAAGATGCTTTCAAAATCGATTGTCTGCTCTTCATCATGGTTCCATGCAGTCTCGAATTTGCACATGATGTCAAGGATATGTTTCCTTATGATTTCATCCTCCTTGTTTAGGATATGTCCTCTAAAAATAGGGATTAAGCCCTGCGAAACCAAATTTTCATATTCCTCCACGTTTTTTACGTTTTGGGCAAACCCATACCAGCTATCACTGATGCTGGAGGCTCCCAAACCAATCATCAGTTTGGTTTTGGAGGGGGTGTAGCCCATAAAATTTCGGTGCAGGGTGCCGTTTTCCAGAGCTTTGTGCAAACTATCATTCGGCAGGGCAAAGTGGTCCATGCCAACATCCTTGTAGCCAAATGAGGTGAGCATTCTCTTGCCCATTTCGTACTGTGCTTTTTTCTCTATGGAAGAGGGAAGGTCCTCTTCTTTATACCCGCGCTGACCATTTCCCTTGAGCCACGGCACATGTGCATAGCTGTAGAAGGCTATTCGGTCCGGTTTTATGGCATTGGTCTTCATTATGGTCTGCTCCACATCACTGCAATCTTGAAAAGGAAGACCGTAAATAATATCGTGCCCAACCGAGGTGTACCCTGTCTCACGGGCCCACTCGGTAACATTTTTTACATTTTCAAACGGCTGAATCCTGTTGATGGCCCGTTGAACGGTAAGGTTGTAATCTTGTACGCCAAAACATACTCTCCTAAATCCTACACCGTAAAGGGCCTGTAAATGTTCTTTGGTGTTGTTGTTGGGGTGCCCTTCAAAACTAAATTCAATGGTATCCGCCTTTTTACTAAGTCGTGTAATACCGTTGATCAACATTTTTAAGTTCTCAGGCGAAAAGAAGGTCGGTGTTCCACCGCCAAGGTGAAGTTCTTTGATTACAGGTCTAGACCCCATCAATTCCACATAAAGTTCCCATTCCTTTAAAACAGCTGTGATATAAGGAGATTCCACTTCGTGCCTTTTAGTGATGCGCTTATGGCAACCACAAAAGGTGCACATGCTCTCGCAAAAGGGCAGATGTATATAAATGCTGATTCCTTCCTCGGGGTTTTCCTCGAAAGCTTGGATCACGCTTGACTTCCATTTTTTTCCTGAAAAAGTTTCCATGTCCCAATAGGGAACAGTAGGATAACTCGTGTATCGAGGACCTGGAACATTATATTTTTGAATTAATTCGCACATAAGCTGCATACCATTACATTATAGGTCAAAAGTACTTTTGATGGTTTGCAAAAAACATGATAAATGTCAGTATTGCCATATTGAAGGTCCTGAGGAACAATGAATAGCGCTATGTAATGATCCAGAACCATGGCAAAACCTCATGTTTACTGCATAAAAAAGGCCCAAGCAAATTCACTTGGACCTCTTTTTGGGCTATGTTCGGTGATTTAATTTTGCATGATAAAGTTTATTGGTATACTGTATTTAACGCTTACGGGCTTACCTCTTTGTTCACCGGGTTTTACCTTGGGCAAAGCAGCAATGATTCTAGCGGCCTCTTGTTCCAATAGTTTGTCCGGTCCTCTTTTTTCTATGCCTACGACCCTTCCGTTGGTGTCAATCACGAATTGTACGTAAACCCTACCTGTAATCCCCATTTCTAGAGCGGATTTCGGATAGCTGAAATTTGCCTTGATGTGCTCCTGAACCTTTTCATTAAAACAGGCTTTGCGTTCCGCTTGGGTCTGTAGGCCCTCACATCCAGGAAAAACAGGTACGTGTTCAATAACAGCGAAAGGCACTATGATATCTTCTTCGACTTCTTCCACATCAACATCCTCAATTCGAACTACTGCATCCTCAATATAAGTTTCTTGGCTACTCTCGGTACTTTCTATTATGGTCTCTTTTACATCTTCCACATCATCCACTATCTCAATAACATTGGGAGCAGAAGGTGGGGGCGGAGGTGGAGCGGTACGTATCATTTCGGTAATAGGTACATCTTCCTTAAGTTCGTCGGTTAGCTGTACAACTTCAGAAACTTTGGATTCCTCTTCATAGAACTTTACTTCAAAGGATTGCCATGTCATGAACAATACCGAAGTAAGTCCTATCATAAAATATAGACTGCTGTTGCGTCCAATTTCTGCGTTTGGGTTCTTTTTTGGTTTCATGACTTCTACGATTTAACTATGTTAAAGGTAGATTTATCCCAAATCAGAAAATATGATAATAATCAGGTTTCAAAATGAAGAGGAAACGATTGTTTTTTAGTGTGTTAGGTTATTTGTTTGGTTGTAGTGCCCAGTCATCTTTGGTAAGGTCAATATTGAAGTTCAGACTCAGCCTTACCATATCCTCACGGTAATTTTTAAACCTCCTGTTAAAGTATCCGATATCCGCTTTTAGATTTGGGGCAAGTTGTTTCCCGACCCCAATGAAAACTCTATTTTCACCGTATGCATTTCCCTTCAGATTAAGAAATAGCTCATCAAAAGCCTTAAAATAGATATCCTTATAAATAGGTCGAACATATTGAAGACGGTACCTGATTCTATTGTTCGCCTTGGGCGCTTCTGTTTTGATAAGCCTTCGGTTTTCCAAACGGATACGATGAGCCAAGGAATTATCGTTGAACTCTGTCTGTAAGTTATACTCCCCATACAACCAAAACTGGTTTGTGTTCACTACGTCATTGGGTTCCAAATAGGAATTGGAATTGAGTAGTGCAACCCCTCCGGTAAAAGTAGAGGCCTTACTTATTTTGTAGGATGCCCCTGTTCTAAAAAAGAAAAAGCCATATTTGTCAAGCATTTGATGATGGCGAATAATCCCAACCGCCGGTATGCTCCAATCTTCGTGAACTTTGGCGGTTCCACAAAGAACCAACCAAGACCCATATTCATTTTCCTCAGAATTTTGAGTATAACCAAGCTGTATTGAAAAACAAGCGAATACTATGGAACAAAGCCAATATGAAAGAAACTTTGAGAGCTCCATAATCAGCGGTTTTTGATTGTTGGAGTACAAAGTTTTCCATTAAATTAAATGACAAGTTATGATACTTGTCATAGATTGATTTTCTATATACCTAGGATATTTTTAAAGTTGTTTTTTCTTTTCGTTTTCCCAAATAAGGGCAGCTGCACCGCAAATGGCAGCCGTTTTTCCCTCCATTGAGGAATGCAGGAGCTTTACTTTTCCCTTGTAGACATCCAACAAGAAACCATTAAAGTATTTTTCCAAAGGTGTCATGATCCATTTTCCGCTATTGGTAAGCCCGCCCATTAAAATAAATGCTTCGGGTTGGGTAAAGGCCGTAAAATTTGCCAAGGCCTGTGCCATAATTCGGGCCGTATAATCAAATGCCTTCAGTGCAATCTCATCGCCCTCTTCAGCGGCTTGGGTAATATCCTCTCCGTGAAGGTCGTTGTAGGCAATATCCCTGAACCTGCTATCCACCAGATATTTGCTCTGCATGTACATTACGGTACGTTTTAGGCCTGTGGCGGAGACATAAGCTTCCAATCCTCCTTTTACACCGAGTCCGGTAAGCCTTCCATCGCCAATGGTCATATCCACATGGCCCAACTCGCCGGCAAAGCCGTCAAAACCGTCAATAAGTTGACCGTTGGCAACAATTCCGGCTCCAAAACCGGTGCCCAAGGTAATCACAATAAAATCAGTCATATTCTTGGCACCTCCGAACAGCATTTCCCCCAAAGCAGCGGCACTTGCATCGTTCATGATTCGGATGGGCATATCCAATCGCTGTTTGAGCAGTTTTACCAAGGGAACACTTCCTTTCCAAGCCAGATTACTGGCACTTTCAATGGTGCCGTTTTTACTGGATGCATTTGGTGCCCCGATACCACAGCCGATTATGTTGGCATCTTTCCCGAAATTTTCTAAAAGTTCATCAACGGTAGATTTTATTTTATCCAGGTAATTATCAAGGTTGGGATATTCTTTGGTCCTAAAAAAAGTTTTTTCGTAGCATTCGCCATGTTCGTCCACCAAACCTATCTTGGTTTTGGTTCCCCCTATATCAATTCCTATTACTAAATCCATTTTAATATTACGTTGTTGTTCGGTCCCTAAATATAACCAATATGGCAGCAATAAAATAACCCGTTGGATTTTTATAGTAACTCGTTTTTTGGAAAAATCGGGGATAAAAATCGAAGTTACTGATATCTGTCATGTTTTAGGTCACAGGTCGATTCTACTTTTGAATCGAGAATAGAAATCAATAAATATATTAGGTATGAGCAGTTTAAATAAAATATTAATTCCTTTTGATTTTTCCGAAGCATCAGTCAATGCTTTGGAATATGTGGTCAATTTTGTGGGCACGGAGAAATCCATTGGCATTGTTGGTCTGTATGTTGGTGCCATGCCCATAAGCGCATCTGACAATGAAAAACTGGGAAAAGATTTCTTCAAAGTGTTGGAGTCTTTCGAGGTGCGATTAAAAGTTGCTCCTGAATTTATTACAGATACGGGAGAAGTAATCAATACTATCCTGTCCGTACAAGAAAAGAGTGATGCCGATCTAATCATGATGGGCACCATGGGAGATAAGATTACGGATGAGGCCATAACAAATACCTCAAAATTGGTGCTGGAAGCCAATTGTCCTGTAATCTCCATTCCCTATGGAACCGAAATCAAGGATCCCAAAAACATTGCTTTGGTAATGGGCGGGGAACGAATTGATGATAAAGAGGTTTTGGGCACCCTTTTGGATGTGGCCCGAACTTTTGATGCCAGGGTTCATGTGCTCACCATTTACAAAGATTCGATATATGATGAAGAGGCCGTAATAGAATCCAATGAAAATTTATTGGAATACTACTTGGAGCATTTTTATGCTGATCATACATTCACTAAAAATGAGGATATAGAGCAAGGTATCCTTGACTATATCAAAGAAAAAAATATTGATCTGTTAACTATATTGCCACGAAATCATACCGAAAAGAGCACTCCTTCGGAGGGTAGGTTAACAAAGCTGTTGACCCTCCACTCCGAGATACCGGTACTGGCCTTGGACTAACCTCTTTACCTTTTTAGCATGCTGCCACTGCTGATTATTTTAGGTATTACCATTGTTTTGTTCGTTTGGGGAAAGTTTCCTCCCGATGTGGTCGCTCTCATGGCGATGTTGTCGCTCTTTCTTACGGGTATTTTAGATTTGGGAGAGACTTTGGCCGGGTTCAGTAATCCGACCGTGATCATGATCGCGGCCCTGTTTATAATAGGGGAAGGGCTTTCCCGAACGGGATGGACCGCAATGGCGGGGCAATTTTTTGTGAAATGGGCAAGAAAGAATGTATCGCGACTATTGGTCATCGTTACTTTGGGCTCCAGCTTGTTGTCGGGTTTTGTGAGCAACACGGGAACGGTCGCCGCATTGCTTCCCGTAACTGTGACCGCAGCTTGGAACGCTGGCACACTTCCATCAAAATTATTGATTCCCGTAGCCTTTGGCTCCAATACCGGGGGATTGCTGACATTAACGGGTACACCTCCAAACATTATTGTGAGCAATGCATTGGCACAGAATGGGTTTACGGGTTTTTCGTTCTTTGAATTTGGATTGATAGGGGTGCCGCTCCTGATTATTTCCGTGCTCTATTTTAGGTATGTGGGCCATAAATTGCTTCCAGACCATAGAACCAATAACAAGCCCATGGCCATAGATCAGGAAATGCACAAATGGATAGAGAACTATAGTATCGGAGATAACCTGTACAGATTGCGCATACGTTCCATGTCGCAATTGATCAATACCAAGATCAAGGATTGGAATTTTGAGAGTGAGCACAAGGTATCTGTAATGCGCCTTAAGCGAAGGCATCCGAACAAACTGCACAGAATTCCACAATTTGTGGAAATGCCAGGGCTGGATACAGAAATGCGATATCACGATATCATAACCGTAAAAGGTGAACCAGAGGATGTAGATAAGTTGGTGATTAAGTTCCATTTAGGGGTAATCCCCCTTAAACCTGAATCCGATATGCTTAAAAAAGAGTTGATCAATCAGGAGGTGGGCATGGCGGAAATGATAATAACGCCAAAATCAGTTTTTGTAGGAAAGACCATTAATTTGGGACATTATCTTCGTCAAGCAGGGGTGCAACTTCTTGCTGTTTCTAGGGATAATGCACCATTGACAGGAAAAATTGAGATCAAGGCAGGGGATGCGTTTGTGATTCGTGGTCAGTGGGAAAATATCATCGCACTCAAATCCATGTATGAAAACCTGGTGATATCCGGCAGTCCAGAAGCCTTGTCCAAAAATGTGGATCAACTCACCACTAGGAGCTATATTGCTCTTGGTACTTTGGTACTGATGATTCTACTTTTGGTATTTAACATATTGCCGGGAGCTATTGCCGCATTGGTTTGCGCAGGAATAATGATGTTGACCGGCTGTGTGCCCATAAGTAAAGCTTACAATGGGATCAGTTGGACCAGCGTGGTAATGATAGCGGCCATGATCCCCATGGGCTTGGCTTTGCAAAAAACAGGAGTCGCACAATTGGCCGCCAATAGCTTGGTGGATACCTTGGGAAACATACACCCCGTGGCTCTTTTGGCAGGTATTTTCCTGTTGACAGCGGCTTTTAGTCAAACAATCAATAACTCGGCTACAGCAGTATTGATGGCACCCATAGCGATTATGGCCTCAATGACCTTGGGAGTTTCCCCAAAACCTTTTATGATTGCCGTTGCCATAAGCGCATCCACTGCATTCTTGACACCAGTAGGAACGACCACAAACGCAATGGTCATGGCAGCGGGAGGATATAAGTTTATAGATTATATGAAAGTAGGCGGACCACTACTGCTACTTTTCTTTATAGCAACATTAGTACTAGTTCCATGGATTTGGAGCTTCTAACCATTAAAAAACATCAGAAATGAGCACAACCAAAGACCTAAGCAAGTATGGATTGAAAAATGTCCGCGCACAATGGAATCTTGATGCCGAGACACTACAAAAATTGACCGTCGAAAATAACATGGGGGTGGAAACGGATAACGGCACCCTGTGTGTAAATACAGGAAAGTTTACCGGTAGATCTCCAAAAGACCGTTTTTTGGTGAAGGACGAATACACCAAGGACAAAGTTTGGTGGGGCAGAATAAACAAACCAGTATCTCCCGAAAACTTTGATAAGTTATATGATGAGGTCACCAGCTACCTCGATGGCAAGGAAGTTTTTGTAAGGGATGCCTATGTATGTGCAGACCCAAAATATAGAATGAATGTTAGGACCATAACCGAATATCCATGGTCCAATTACTTCATCAAAAATATGTTCTTGCGTTTGGATGAGACCGAACTCGAAAACTTTGAAGAAGAATGGTTGGTGCTTTGTGCTCCCGGGTATCAAGCTCAGAACCCATCTGAATATGGAATATTGAGTGGCAACTTCTCAATACTCAACTTTACCAAGAAAATTGCCTTGGTAGCTGGCTCTGCCTATACGGGTGAGATGAAAAAAGGAATTTTCTCTGCATTGAACCTGATATTGCCGACAGAGAAAGAGGTATTGCCCATGCACTGCTCCGCCAATGTTGGCGGAGCAGGGGATACCGCAATTTTCTTTGGATTGTCAGGTACGGGTAAAACTACCTTGTCCGCCGATCCCGATCGTAAACTTATCGGGGACGATGAGCACGGCTGGACCAAGGAGGATACCATTTTCAATTTTGAAGGAGGGTGTTACGCCAAGGTGATCGACCTTACAGAAGAAAAGGAGCCGGATATCTTCAGGGCGATTAGACCAGGAGCCTTATTGGAAAACGTAGTATTTAAGGAAGGAACCAAAGAAGTGGATTATTCTGATAGTTCCATTACCCAGAACACAAGGGTAAGCTATCCGATTTTCCATATCGATAACATTCAGGAACCTTCTTACGCATCCAACCCCAAGAATATCTTTTTCTTAACTTGTGATGCCTTTGGGGTGTTGCCACCGGTATCCAAACTGACCCCTGGTCAAGCGGCGTATCATTTTATTTCTGGTTATACGGCCAAAGTGGCTGGGACAGAAGCTGGTATTACGGAGCCCGTTCCATCGTTCTCCGCATGTTTTGGGGAACCTTTTATGCCATTGCACCCAGCGGTGTACGCGGAAATGTTGAGCGAAAAAATGAAAGCCTCCGGGGTAAACGTCTGGTTGGTAAATACCGGGTGGAGTGGAGGACCTTACGGAGTGGGGTCAAGAATCAAGCTTAAATACACTAGGGCAATGATTTCTGCTGTTCTTGAAGGTAAATTGGATGATGTGGACTTTGATACCCATCCGATTTTTGGTTTATACATGCCAAAATATTGTCCAGGAGTACCAACAGAAATTTTGGACCCAATGAACACGTGGTTGCAAAAAGGAGCGTATGTGAGCAAGGCCATTCAATTGGCGCACTCGTTCCACATTAACTTTGATAAATTTGCAAGTCAAGCATCGGATGAGATCATGAACGGAGGACCGCTCATTGATTCGCACCACAGCTTGACAGAACATTTTTAAGAATCAGTACAGTGAGTGATAAGAACATTTTTAATATTGAAAACTTAGGGGCGCCTACATATAGGTCGCCCCTTCAACTTAGTACCGTAAAGGGAGACCATATTTTTAATTTTGTGAGCGAGTCCGATAGACTGGTGTTCGACCTTTCCATGGACTATTATAATCACTGTTTGAACGATGGAGAGTCTCCTATCTGCATGGAGCAAGCGGGGCCAAGGCAGGATATATTTTTTGATGCCAAGAATGCCACTGCGGCCATAGTTACTTGCGGTGGACTGTGCCCCGGAATAAACAATGTGATCAGGGGCTTGGTGATGGCTCTTCATTATTTCTACGGGGTTAAAAAAATTGTTGGTATTCCCTACGGATATGAAGGTCTAAATCCTGAAAAGGGCCATGAGCTGGTGGAATTGACCCCGGATAAGGTCAAGGATATTCATCAATTTGGAGGTACTTTTTTGGGTTCTTCAAGAGGTGGACAGGATGTCTCGGTAATGGTGGATACCCTTGAAAGCAATAAGATTGACATGCTTTTTGCCATCGGAGGGGACGGAACCTTAAAAGGTGTGAATGCCATTGGTGAGGAAATTTCCAAAAGAGATGCCAAAATCAGCGTTGTAGGGATTCCAAAGACCATCGACAACGATATTGACCTGATCGATGAATCCTTTGGATTTCAGACAGCTTTTGATGTGGCCAGTCCCATTTTAAGGGATGCCCACAACGAAGCTACAGGGGCTTACAATGGTATTTCCATTATCAAATTAATGGGGAGGGACAGCGGTTTTATCGCAGCATCGGCCGCTTTGGCTATGCCAGTGGTCAATTTTGTGTTGGTCCCGGAGATGAATTTTTCATTAGAGGGGGAAAATGGGTTTTTTGCTGCTCTGGAACAAAGGTTGCTTCAGAAAAAACATGCGGTTATTGTAGTGGCCGAGGGTGCTGGCCAACAATTGTTCAAGGAAAGGCAAATCGTTACCGATGCATCGGGAAATGTTCAGCACGAGGATATTGGTGTCTTCCTAAAGGAAAAAATATCGGAATACTTCAAAGGAAAGAGTCCTGTGACCATTAAGTATATCGACCCAAGCTACATTGTTCGTTGCGCACCTGCCAATTCCAGCGATAGTGTATATTGTAGCCGATTGGCATACCATGCGGTGCACGGGGCCATGGCCGGAAAGACCAAATTTGTCGCCAGCAGGGTCAACAATAGGTACGTGTACATTCCTATTGCCGAAGTGACCAAAAAGCGCAAGAAAATTGATTTGGAGGGCGAATTTTGGTTCTCCGTATTACAGAGTACAGGGCAGCCTTTTTTCTTGGGATAGAAATTGAACTGACAATTGTCATTAAATAGTATCTTTACTAGGCTTAGATTTGAATATAATCAAAACAATAATCATGGAAGTACATGTTCAATATCAAAAGATGATGACCAGCGAATCATTAACCCAATTATTAATGAAAAAACTGGAAGGTTTGGAAACAAAATATAACTGGTTGATCAAGGCCAATGTGTTATTCAAAACAGAGAACGATAAAACGGGAGAAGGCAAGATCTGTGAAATAGAACTGAGTGCCCCCGGACCAAGAATCTTTGCAAAGTCCGATACCGATGATTTTGAAAAATCCATGTCCCAAACTGTTGAGGATTTAAGAAGACAACTTGAAAAGAGACAGGCAACTTTTGCCTCGCATTGATAAATTAGGCATTTGCTGCGCATGAATCTTTTAAAACAATCGTGATGAAACTCAAATTAATAGGCATAATTCTATTGCTACTTACCAGCTGTTCGTCTACCAAGTTGGTGAGTACTTGGAAGAACCCGGACAATGTGGTTTTTGATGCCTATCAAGTACTGGTCGTGGGTATGGTAAAAGATGATGCGGCCAGAATGGAGTTTGAGGATAGATTTGTCCATGCTTTGAAAGAGCAAGGGGTAGATGCCATGCGCAGCATTGACCTGTTCGATGTGGAATTTACTTCAGCTGAAAGGTCGGAGCAAGAATTAAAAGAGGTAGAGGAACAACTATTGGACAAGGGCTTTGATGCCATTCTGTTTACCAAGGTGGTGGGTGCGGAAAATAGGAGGACATTTCGGGAACGCATCAACAATATTGATAAAATGATGCTCAGGTTCAGCAGTGATTATTTAGAGCATCAGGATATCTACTACAATTCTGAGTATTACGACAGTTTTAATATTTACCACGCTGAAACATCTCTCTACTGTATTTGCGTAGGAAAGGAGATAGAGCTCATCTGGAGGGGCGATGTGGATGTTACCGAGCCCGAAAACGTGAACAAGACCATTGACTCCTACATCAAATTGATCACAAAATCAATGGGCGAGCAGGATGTTATCTTCAATTAGAAAGACCCATAGCCTCTAAAACTCCTAGAAAGTCAAGTGCAATCAACACAGGGATTGCTATCAAGATTACGATCAATATAAAAACCATGATTCGTAAAAACCCGACCATGAGTTTGTTGCCTATGCTAATTTCATCTTCCATAATAGTGTAGTTTCTAACAATTTAAGAAAATATTTGGTTATTTCCTTATATGGGCCGACCACTATTCGATTAACGGATGTTTTTAGGCTACGTAATGTGAATGGGTCAATCGTTGTCATCTTTCTTTTTGCTCAGCAGTTTTGCAAGTTCTTCCAAAGTAATGCCTTTGGTTTCCGGCATCATAAAAATCACCCATAACAATTGAAGTACCATCATGACAGCAAAAAAGATAAAAATAGGCCATGGATTCTCCTTGAAGATGCCTATCTCCGCATCCAAAAAGGTAGGGGTCAGCAAGGTGATCAGAGCGGCAAAGACCCAATGTGTCCCTGTTCCCCAGGATTGTCCGTAGGAGCGAACCTTGTTAGGGAATATTTCAGAAATAAACACCCAAATAACCGCGCCCTGCCCTACTGCATGTGAAGCAATAAAAATCAAGATGAAAGTCAGCAATAATATCGAGTTGGCCCCTGAATAGAAGCACCATCCCACCATGGCCAAACTCACAATGTATCCGATGGAGCCAATGTACATGAGTTGTTTTCTGCCAAGTTTATCGATAAGGGATATGCCTACAAAGGTGAAAATCAAATTAATGACACCGATGGATATGGAACTAAAAAGCGATTCACCTGAAGCGAGACCTGCCCGTTCCAAAATTTCAGGTGCGTAGTAGAGGACAAAATTAATCCCAGATAGTTGATTGAAGAAGGCGATTAAAAAAGCCAATACCAAAGGTTTATTGTACTTTCCAGAAAACAAGCCTTCACTTGTCTTTTCTTTGGTCTCCACTATCGCAATTTTGATTTGTTCCAGATGAAGTGATGCCTTGTCCTTCGCAATTCCCAAAAGCGTTATGGACTCGATGACCAGGGCATCTGCCTTATCCTTCATTAAAAGCCATCTTGGGCTGTTGGGGATTTTGAACACCATGATGGTATAGATCAGAGCGGGGAGGCCCTCAATGCCCAACATCCAACGCCAAGCTATGCTTTCATCAAAAATGATCCCGATAAGGTAGTTGGATATGAAAGCGATCAAAATCCCAAATACAATATTGAACTGGTACATGGCCGTGAGCCTTCCTCGGGTCTGGGCCGTGGAAATCTCGGAAATGTAAACAGGAGCGGCTACAGATGAAGCGCCTACGCCCACACCGCCGATAAACCTAAAAAACGAAAAACTATAAGCTTCTGGCGCAAATGCAGAGCCAAGTGCCGATGCGAAATACAGAATGCCTATCCAGAACAAGGTTTTCTTTCTTCCCAAACGGTCTGTGGGAATTCCCCCGAAAAGCGAACCTAAAACGGTTCCCCACAATGCCATGGACATGATAAAGATACCGTGGAAGGTAAAAATGGAATCGCCCAAAAACCAGTTGGTGTCCCAAATCTCTTTTATGGGTTGGTTGGCCCCGGAGATTACTACGGTGTCGAACCCAAACAAAAAGCCCGCTAGGGCTGCCGTCAATGAAATTCTAAAAATACGCTTGTCCATGGAGGATGAATTTTGCTAAAGCTAACCAAAATTTATAAAATCTTGGAAATGTATTTCATGATCAATTCCGAAGCACCTTTATTGGCGTTGATGTAATTGGCGTTGATATCTCCTATATTTTTGATGGTAATAGGGTGGTTCAGAAGATCGTTCATCAAATTGTCAAAACTATCCTGACTGGAAATCGGAATAATTCCTCCTTCGTTGACCAAGTCCTCTGCTTCCTTGAAACCTCCAAATTGTGGTCCGATGATAATTGGGATGCCAAAAACAGCAGGCTCCATAGTATTGTGCAATCCTGTGGCAAAACCACCGCCCACGTAGGCAATATTGGCATAACTGTAAATTTTGGTCAGTAAGCCAATGGTGTCCATAATAAGGACATCGGTTTCCTTTAGGTTTTGGTTGTCCAGTTCGGAATAGCGTACCGTGGGTTTTTCGAGTGCAGAAGCAATTTTATCGATATGTGCCGACTTGATTTCGTGCGGTGCGATGACAAACTTTACTTTTTCGGTGGCTGTGTTGATGTAATTGATTAGGATTTTTTCATCTTCCGGCCAAGTACTTCCAGCCACCAAGCAAAGTTGATTGTTCTTGAAGCGATCCATGAAGTCCAATTGGTTGTTTCGTTTCAGGATTTCAGAAACTCGGTCCAATCGAGTATCGCCACCAATACTGGAATTTTTTATTCCGATGGATTCCAAAAGTTTTTTTGATTTATCATCCTGAACAAAATAATGGTCAAACTTCCTTAGGCTCTTTCGCATAAACCCTCCAAAGGATTTAAAATAAATCTGTCTTTCTGAGAAAATGACGGAGACCAAAATGGTTGGGATATTTCTTTTTTTGAGATGATATAGGTAATTGGGCCAGACCTCATATTTTACAAAAATGGCCAATTTCGGATTTATAAGATCTAAAAAGCGTTTGACCTTGGCATTGCTGTCCATAGGTAGGTACACCACCACATCGGCTGCGGATGTGTCCTTTTTGACCTCATAGCCGGAAGGCGAAAAGAAGCTGAGAACCAATTTATGTTCGGGATATTTGGAGCGTAATCGTTCCAAAATAGGGAGGCCTTGCTCAAACTCGCCAAGGGAAGCCACGTGCATCCAAATGGTTTTGTCTCCCTTGTTCAATTTTTCTTCCAACAAAGGAAAAGTTCTCTTCCTGCCTTGAACGAACAGTTTGATCTTACCATTGAAAAAGGCAATCACTTTAAGGCCAAACCAAGCAACGTTGATGAGAATGTTGTACAGAAAACGCAAGGGCATCATTTTTCGCTAAAATACATTCTTTCCGCCAGAGACCATTATGGCATCTTAATTTCTTAATTTTGACGTATTAATTTATTCGGATGAAAAAAATTCAAATGGTTGACCTAAAAGGTCAATATGAAGGTATAAAAACGGAGGTCAATGATGCCATTGCGGAAATCTTGGATTCTTCTGCGTTCATAAATGGTCCTCATGTGCAGGCCTTTCAAAATGAGCTACAGGAGTATTTGGGGGTGAAACATGTGATTCCCTGTGCCAATGGGACCGATGCGCTGCAAATATGTATGATGGGCCTTGGGTTGAAACCGGGCGATGAGGTGATTACAGCTGACTTTACCTTTGCGGCGACCGTGGAAGTAATCGGTCTGCTGCAATTAACACCTGTTTTGGTAGATGTAGAGCCCGATACGTTTAATATAGATGTGAAAGCCATCGAAAAGGCAATTACCCCTAAAACAAAGGCAATCGTTCCTGTTCATCTATTTGGGCAATGCGCCAATATGGACGAAATTATGGAATTGGCCAAAAAACATGATTTATATGTCATTGAAGATAATGCGCAGGCCATAGGAGGTTCTTATTTTTCCAAAGACGGTTCTAAACAAAAGGCAGGCACAATCGGAAATGTAGGGGCAACATCGTTCTTCCCATCAAAAAATTTGGGCTGTTATGGAGATGGCGGCGCTATTTTTACCAACGATGATGATTTGGCACATATTATCCGTGGTATTGTAAACCACGGCATGTACAAAAGGTACTACCATGATGTAGTCGGGGTAAACTCCCGATTGGACTCCATTCAGGCTGCTGTTCTAAGGGCCAAATTGCCCAAGTTGGACCACTACAATCAAAAACGTTGGGAGGCAGCATCAAAATATTCCAAGGCATTTAAGGGGCAGGAGCATATCATTGTTCCAAAGATTTCCTGCGGTTGCGATACGGAGAAAAGCGTTTGCGATTGCCATGTATTTCACCAATATACATTACGGATCACCAATGGCAAAAGAGACGCGCTTGTGCAACATTTAAATGATAACGACGTTCCTTGTGGTGTATATTATCCGGTTCCGTTGCACAAACAGAAAGCTTATGTGGACGACCGATACAACGAAGATGATTTTCCTGTGACCAATCAATTGGTGAACGAAGTGATTTCTCTTCCGATGCATACCGAGCTGGATGATGAACAAATTGAATATATAACCAGTTTGGTAATCGACTTCGTAAACAAATAAAAATGAAAATACTCGTAACTGGCGGTTTGGGCTTTATTGGCTCCCACACCGTTGTTGAACTACAGAATGAAGGTTTTGAAGTGGTTATTGTGGATAACCTTTCCAACTCATCCATTAATGTTTTGGATGGTATTGAGGCCATCACAGGAAAGAAACCTCTTTTTGAAGAATTTGACCTTCGTGATAAGCCCAAGGTCCAAGATTTCTTCCAAAAACACAGTGATGTTGCCGGTGTAATTCATTTCGCGGCATCAAAGGCTGTTGGAGAAAGCGTGGAAGAACCCCTTCTGTACTACGAGAACAACCTTGGTGTATTGGTCTATATCCTTCAAGAGTTGAAGAAAAAGGGTGGTGCAAGCTTCATCTTTAGTAGTTCCTGCACGGTTTATGGCCAAGCGGATGAAATGCCGATAACTGAGTCAGCCCCAGTTAAACCTGCTGAATCCCCATACGGGAATACCAAGCAAGTGGGAGAGGAAATTATTAGGGATACCTGCAAGGTAAACCCAGACCTTAAAGCCATTGCATTGCGATATTTCAATCCGATCGGAGCGCATCCATCAGGAAAAATTGGAGAATTGCCCATCGGTGTTCCTCAAAACTTGGTTCCTTTTATCACCCAAACAGGCATTGGACTTCGCGAGCAGCTTTCTGTTTTTGGCGATGATTACCCCACGGAAGATGGCACATGTATCAGGGATTACATCCATGTGGTTGATTTGGCCAAGGCGCACGTAGCGGCATTGCAACGTCTTTTGAAAGATGAAAATGAAACTAACTACGAAGTCTTCAATCTCGGAACAGGGACCGGAAGCTCCGTTCTGGAGGTCATCCAAAGTTTTGAGCGAGTTTCCGGCGAAAAGCTAAATTATAAGATTGTGGATAGAAGGTCGGGAGATATAATCCAAGCCTATGCCGATACCAAAAGAGCCAATGAAGTGCTTGGGTGGAAAGCAAAATCCAGTCTGGATGATGCCATGAAATCTGCTTGGGAATGGGAGAAAATAGTAAGAAGTTAAGTCGGAATAATCCCAAATCTTGATTTGTACGTAGATAGAGTATGCTTCCCAACTACAATAACAGTTTGGAGTTGCTGGAAAGTGTCCAGCAAGAGCAGCTCTATCAAAAACTTTTGATGCAGCTCAAAAAGGATTTTGAATTGGCCAATGTGCCCATTAATCTTCCTTTGGATATAGCTCCCGAGGAACTGAAAAGTATCATTCACGAAAAAATTTACTTTTTGATCGTGGAAAAGTTCCCGGAATATCTCAACCTATTATATGTGGTGGATATTTCGGAAAATGAAATTAAAAGGATAGCTCCATCCGATGTTGTTGACATTTCGGCCGAGGTATCCTTTTTGTTGTTGAAAAGGGAATGGCAAAAAGTGTGGTACAAGGCCAAATATAGCCGCTGACCTTTGGTCATACCTTCACATAGATGCCTTTTTTGTCCATAAAGTAGCCCACGACCCAACAGGTGAACATGATCCACAAGGCAAATAACAAAGAGCCCATATAACCACCGGACCAAGAAATGAACACGTTGTCGGCAATCCATCTATATAGCGAACCATCTTTGGTGTTGATTGCGTAAAGTGATATCACAAATACTTCGGACAACAGATAAATGAACAAGGTGTTTTTGCCGAAGACCTCAAAAAAGTAGCTCCAACTTTTTGCTTTCCTCATATCCAAAATATAGATGAGTATGGCAATCGCCATCAGGTCGATTCCGCAAGTAAGCAGTACAAAAGAGCTTGTCCACAGTTTTTTGTTGATGGGAAGAATCAGGTCCCATGCCAATCCAGCGAAGATCAGGGCAAAGCCCACCATCATCAATTTGGCCACTGTTTCATAATTTTGGCCGTTGTTCTGGATAAATCTACCCGCCAAATAACCAATAATTACGTTTACAATAGCTGGCAGTGTGCTGAGCAATCCTTCAGGGTCAAAAGCTATGCCCTCGCCATGGTACATGTGGCTCGGTCCAATTAGCCATTCATCCAGTTTAAGGACAGCATTCTCTGTCAGTGTGAGGTCCCCAAAACCGATCAGAATCAGATGGTAGCCAACCAAAAATGCCAAGCTCAGCCAAATGGCCGTTTTTGTCTTTACAAAATATAGGATGATGGAGGCGAACATATAGCAGAGCGCAATACGTTGAAGAACGCCAAATACTCTGGTTTCCGAAAATGGCTTCAACTGTCCTTCATCAAAAAACGGATACCAATACATTAAAAATCCCAGTAGAAAAATAATGGCGGTTCGCTTCAATATTTTTTTAAATACAGCCCCATTTCCCATAGCTTCATACTTTTTCATGCTAAAGCTCATGGAGTTTCCAACAACAAAGAGGAAAGTGGGAAAAACAAGGTCGGTCAACGTAAAACCGTTCCATTCGGCATGTAATAATGGTGAAAAGGAGGTAGAACCATTTCCTGGGGAGTTGACTATGATCATCAAGGCAACATCAAGGCCCCTGAAAACATCGAGGGAGAGGTATCTGTTTTTGAGTTTGGACATGTTTGGTTGGTTTAGCTGGTCGGTCAAGTTAAATTATTTTTAGTTTCCACTGTTAATTTCAGTTAAAAATTTCATTTTTATTGCTTTACCGTTTATTCTGTGATATAGTTGTAAATTTGAGTAAGAAAATCACGGGAATACAAGCATATAAATGCTAAAACCCGTATTTTTGACAAAATTTTCCATAAAGTTTTGGAGAAACAGAAAGAATGGACAAATATTCATTTTTAAACGCTGCGCACACTTCATTTTTTGCGGAGCAATACGATAAATATCTAACGAATCCCGATCAAGTAGAGCCCAGTTGGAGGGCTTTTTTTCAGGGTTTTGATTTTGGTCTGGAAGGATCCCTCGAAGATTTGGGAATCGAATCGGATAAGGGTGATGGCGGCATGGTCGTGCTTTCCAATGGACGGAAAGTAGAAATGCCGGAAACCTTGCAAAAGGAGTTTCAGGTCATCCGCCTAATCGATGGTTACCGTTCCCGTGGGCACCTCTTTACCAAAACCAACCCGGTAAGGGAAAGGCGCAAGTATGAGCCTACCTTGGACATAGACAACTTTGGTCTTACCCAAGATGATCTGGACACTGTTTTTGATGCTGGAAAGATATTGGGCATTGGCCCTGCATCCCTAAAGGAAATCATACGCCATCTGGAAAGCATTTATTGCGATGCCATTGGGGTGGAGTATATGTATATCCGCACTCCGGAACGCATCCAGTGGATTCAGGATTGGCTCAACAAGAACGATAATCATCCCGATTTTACACCGGACGAGAAAAAGAATATCCTCCGTAAGTTGAACGAGGCCGTTTCCTTTGAAAGCTTTTTGCACACCAAATATGTGGGGCAAAAGCGATTTTCGCTGGAAGGCGGTGAATCTCTGATCCCGGCATTGGACGTGATCGTTGAAAAGGCTGCGGACAAGGGAGTAAAACAGTTTGTGGTCGGAATGGCCCACAGAGGTCGTTTGAACGTATTAACCAATATTTTTGGAAAGTCGCCCAAAGACATCTTCAGTGAGTTTGATGGTAAGGATTACGAGGAAACCATCTTTGATGGTGACGTAAAATACCACTTGGGATGGACCTCAAAACGTGAGACCGACTCTGGGAAAATGGTAAATATGAACATTGCCCCGAACCCTTCGCACCTAGAGACCGTGAACTCTATCGTTGAGGGTATTTCCAGAGCTAAGCAGGACCGCGATCATGGGGACAATATTTCTGAAGTATTACCGATTTTGATTCATGGTGACGCCGCTTTTGCTGCCCAGGGAGTGGTCTACGAAGTGATTCAGATGGCCCGTTTGGATGGTTACACCACAGGAGGGACCATTCATATTGTGGTAAATAATCAGATTGGATTTACTACGAACTATTTGGATGCAAGGTCCTCGACCTACTGTACCGATGTGGGCAAGGTTACCCTTTCGCCTGTACTTCACGTAAATGCTGATGATGCAGAGGCCGTGGTACATGCCACCACCTTTGCCTTGGAATATAGAATGCGGTACAAGCGGGACATTTTCTTGGATCTATTGGGATACCGTAAATATGGACACAACGAGGGGGACGAGCCCAAGTTTACCCAGCCGTTGTTGTACAAATCCATATCAAAGCATAAAAACCCAAGGGATATTTACGCAGAGAAGTTGATAGCAGAAGGCATTATCGACGAGAACTACGTAAAGGAACTTGAAGAAAAATATAAGAACGATCTTGAGGAGAATCTTTTGGATTCCCGAAAAATCGAGAAGACCAGAATAACCCCGTTCATGCAAGATGAATGGGAAGGGTTTGAGCAAGTTACCGAAGAGGTAATGCTGAAACCTATGGACACTTCCTACGATCTTAAAAAGTTGGATGAGGTTGCCAAGAGTATCACCAAATTGCCAGAGGATAAAAAATTCCTGAGGAAATTGGAGCGATTGGTGGAAGGTCGCCATGCCATGTATTTTGAGGATAATAAACTCGATTGGGCCATGGGCGAACTTTTGGCCTATGGATCGTTGATCGAGGAAGGTTACGATGTTAGGATGACAGGCCAGGATGTGGAAAGGGGAACCTTCTCGCACAGGCATGCGGTCATCAAAACCGAAATGCACGAGGAAGAAGTGGTGCTGCTGAACGAGATGGGAGACAACCAGAATGGGAAATTCCATATCTATAACTCCTTACTGTCAGAATATGCCGTTATGGGATTTGATTATGGCTATGCCATGGCAAGTCCGAAAACATTGACCATATGGGAGGCACAGTTTGGGGATTTCAGTAACGGTGCACAGATTATTATAGATCAATATTTGTCCTCGGCGGAGGATAAATGGAAATTGCAGAACGGATTGGTCCTTTTGTTGCCCCACGGTTATGAAGGTCAGGGAGCGGAGCACTCATCTGCACGTATGGAGCGATACTTACAGCTTTGTGCCAAGGATAATATGTTCGTGGCGGATGTGACCACTCCGGCAAACCTGTTCCACTTGTTCCGAAGACAAACTAAGGCCAACTTCCGTAAGCCATTGGTGGTATTTACGCCAAAAAGTTTGTTGAGGCACCCAAAAGTAGTCTCCACCAAAGAAGAAATGGCCAACGGTAGTTTCCAAATGGTGATAGATGATGCCGATGCAAAAGCGACCAAAGTAAAAACATTGGTGTTCTGTACCGGTAAATTCTATTATGATCTTCTGGACAAACGCGATGAACTGGAAAGGGACGATGTAGCTTTGGTACGTGTGGAGCAATTGTTCCCTTTGCCTGCCGAAGAAATGCGAAGCATTATCAAAAAATACAAGAACGCTGACGATATTGTTTGGGCGCAGGAAGAACCAAGGAATATGGGGGCATGGGGCCACATGTTGATGCATCTGGACGAGGCCAAACAGTTTAGGGTGGCATCCCGCAGGTTCTACGGAGCGCCCGCCGCTGGTAGTGCCGTGCGTTCAAAAAGACGTCATGCCCAAGTATTGGACTACGTTTTTGACAAGAGTAAGGACAACATGCAAATAAGATAATTCAAGTATAAACTATAACAGAATGGTTTTAGAAATGAAAGTTCCCTCACCAGGGGAATCCATTACAGAGGTAGAAATAGCCGAGTGGTTGGTAGAGGATGGAGACTATGTGGAGAAGGACCAGGCCATAGCCGAAGTAGATTCGGACAAGGCAACATTGGAGCTTCCTGCAGAGGAGAGCGGAATTATTACCCTTAAGGCCGAAGTCGGGGATGCCGTAGCTGTTGGCGAGGTGGTTTGCCTCATCGATACAAGCGCCGAAAAACCCGGAGGCTCATCGGATAAATCAGATAAAAAGGAAGAATCCAAGAAAGAGGAGTCCAAAAAAGAAGAAACAAAGAAGGAAGCGCCAAAGAAAGAGGAACCTAAAAAGGAAAGCTATGCTTCCGGTACCCCATCACCAGCGGCCAAGAAAATATTGGACGAAAAAGGAATCGAGCCCTCTTCCGTTTCCGGAAGTGGCAAAGATGGAAGAATCACCAAGGATGATGCGGTAAAAGCCGTTCCATCCATGGGTACCCCTACTGGTGGTAACCGCGGTGAGAGTCGTTCCAAATTGTCCATGCTACGCAGAAAAGTGGCCGAACGATTGGTTTCTGCCAAGAACGAGACTGCGATGTTGACCACATTCAACGAAGTGGACATGTCCGCGATCTTTGAATTGAGAAATCAATACAAGGAAGAGTTCAAGAACAAACATGGTGTAAGTCTTGGATTCATGTCCTTTTTCACCAAAGCGGTAATCCGTGCCTTGGAAATGTATCCGGCCGTTAACTCTATGATCGATGGCAAGGAAATGATTACGTACGAATTCTGTGATATCAGCATTGCGGTATCAGGACCTAAAGGTTTGATGGTTCCCGTGATCAGAAATGCGGAAAACTTGACGTTCAGAGGAATCGAATCCGAAGTAAAACGTTTGGCCATCCGTGCAAGAGAAGGTGAAATCACTGTTGATGAAATGACAGGAGGTACCTTTACCATTACCAACGGAGGTGTATTTGGTTCCATGTTGTCCACTCCGATTATCAACCCACCACAAAGTGGAATCTTGGGAATGCACAACATTGTAGAGCGTGCCATTGTTAGGGATGGTGCCATTGCCATTGCACCGGTAATGTACGTAGCGCTTTCTTATGACCACCGTATTATTGACGGTAAGGAATCCGTAGGGTTCTTGGTGGCTGTTAAAGAAGCATTGGAAAGTCCAGAAGAATTGTTGATGGACGGAAACGTGAAAAAAGCGTTGGAATTATAATCTAAATATTAAATAGAAAAGTCGCTGAGCAAAGTCGAAGCGATATCGCGAAATCTATAAGCAAATGCCTTTACTTTTTTAAGTAGAGGCATTTTTTATTGTAGTCGATTACGGCCTTACCTTTTTTCAGTAGATCCGCGCCTATGATTCCATCAACGGGCAGGGCATTGTGGGAAACTAAAGCTTGGTTCACATGGGTAAGATCAAAAAGAACGACCTTCTGTTTTTTCTTTTTCCAGTCCCCGATCTGGATCTTGTTTTTGTTGGAGATCAGAGTTTCCATTTCCGAAGCACCAGCTCCAGCAGCTTTAATGTCCGTGGCTTCCGAGGCCATTTCAAAAAACGCAATTTTGTCCATCCCCACGCAGGTATTGGATGCTCCGGTGTCCAAAATAAACTTGCCCGTAACACCATTGATACTGGCAACGAGTTCAAAATGGTTGGTCTCGGTCAATACCAAAGGTATTTTAATGTAGTCTTTGGATTTAAGGAATTTTTTGAGTGATGCCATAGGGAAATATACGCTTGAGGAATCTTTAATCCGAACAAAGTTTTGGGACGTCTAAGATAAGCCTATTTTTGTGTTATGATTGAATTCAGCTTTAAGAAGATTGCCGTCATCGCTGTGTGCGCGGTAATCACCATGTCCTGTAATCAGAAGGATAAGGAAATGGACACGGTGAAAATTGCCGAAAATTACGTCAGTGCCCTGAACACGTCCGATTATAAGGAACTGGTCGGGTTGTTTTTGGACAGCATACGGTTTAATGAAATGGACCATGTGAGGACTTTTAGTAAAGAGGGCTATCGTTCTTTGTTTCAGTGGGATTCCGTGTTCCGTCCAAAGTATAAGATCTTGGATATTAACAAAAGCGGGGACAGCCTTGAATTAAAAGTCTCAAAGGCATGTGATAGGATTCTTTTTCTGCAAGAAGAACCCTTCGTTAGCCGTGAAATCATGAAAATCAAGAATGGCAAAATTTATAGTATTGATATCGTCGAATATGTCGATTTCAAGGATTCTTTGTGGGCAGATAGGCGGGAAAATTTGGTTTCTTGGATAGCTGAGCATCATCCTGAATTGGATGGGTTTATTTATGACCAAACCAAGGAAGGTGCAGTAAAATTTCAAAAGGCCATAGCTTTTTACAGGTCCAGAAAGGATTCAATACGTGTTCAAGAATAATAGAATGATCATAACCGATACCCACACCCATTTATATAGTGAAGCCTTTGACGAGGATAGGGACGAGATGATGCAGCGGGCCCTTGATGCCGGGGTGGAACGCTTTTTTATCCCTGCCATCGATTCAACCTATACCCAATCCATGTTGGATTTGGAATCCGACTATCCGGACCATGTGTTTTTGATGATGGGACTGCACCCTACTCATGTCAAGGAAAACTATAAAGACGAACTGGCCCATGTGGAAGAGTGGTTGGACAAGAAAAAGTTTTACGCCGTGGGCGAAATAGGGGTGGACCTGTATTGGGACAAGACCTTTTTAAAAGAGCAGCAGGAGGCCTTTGCCCATCAGATTCGATTGGCCAAAAAGTATCAGTTGCCCATAGTGATCCATTGCCGTGATGCTTTTGATGAGGTGTTCGAGGTCTTGGAACAGGAAAAAGGAGAGGGTCTCTTTGGGATTTTCCATTGTTTTACGGGAACTTTGGAACAGGCTCACCAGGCTATATCATACGACATGAAGCTGGGTATAGGGGGCGTGGCCACCTTTAAAAATGGTAAAATAGATCAGTTTTTGAACCAAATCGACCTGAAGCATATTGTTCTGGAAACCGATGCACCATATTTGGCACCGGCACCCTATCGTGGAAAGCGGAACGAAAGCTCGTACATTATTAAGGTATTGGAAAAACTTTCATCCATATATGGTATGCCAGAAGAAGAAATCGCTGCAATCACCACGGAAAACTCCAAGGAAATATTTGGAATCTGATCTATGAAAAAGAAGACCAACATATTACTGATCTATACGGGAGGAACAATAGGTATGGTGAAGGACTATAAAACCGGTGCGCTCAAGGCATTCAATTTTGAGGAACTGGTGAAAAATATTCCCGAGCTGAAGCAATTGGATTGTAACCTAAAGGGTGTCTCTTTCAGTGATCCCATCGATTCATCGAACATGAACCCCGGTTATTGGGCGCAGATTGCTTCCATAATTGAGGAGCACTACGAGGAAAATGATGGTTTTGTGGTGCTTCATGGTAGCGATACGATGAGTTACTCTGCGTCGGCACTTAGCTTTATGCTCGAGAATTTGGAGAAGCCGGTAATTTTTACTGGATCGCAATTGCCTATTGGGGATCTACGTACGGATGCCAAGGAGAACCTGATCACGTCCATCGAGATAGCCGCCCTTCAGAAAAAGGGGAAACCCATTATACGCGAGGTCGGTCTATATTTCGAATATAAGCTCTATCGTGGCAACAGGACCACCAAAATAAATGCGGAACATTTTGAAGCTTTCAATTCCTTAAACTATCCTCCCTTAGTGGAGTCCGGTGTCCATTTAAATGTCCACGACAACTATTTGATAAAAAAGGCGACCAAAAATAAGTCGCTCCAAGTACATAAAAAGATGGATAATCGGGTTGCGATTTTGAAACTTTTCCCCGGAATCAATCAAAATGTACTGCAATCGGTGCTGAATATTCCCGATTTAAAGGCATTGATACTGGAAACCTATGGTGCTGGAAACGCTCCAATGGACGAATGGTTTTTGAATGCGATAAAAAAAGCCGTGGAAAATGGATTGCACATAATCAACGTTACCCAATGCTCTGGGGGCAGTGTTTCTATGGGGCATTACGAAACCAGTGAAAAACTGAAGGAGATGCAACTGGTTAACGGCAAGGATATTACAACTGAGGCTGCCATAACAAAAGCGATGTACCTATTGGGGACGGGGGTTCCCGACAAATTGTTCAAGACAATTTTTGAGACGCCCCTTCGTGGTGAGATGGTGTAAAATTAACGCATCAAATTTCTATAACTAATAATTTTTTCGTTTATTGGTCGGCCTAAATGGAACAATAGAGAGGTGGCCGAGTGGTCGAAGGCGCACGCCTGGAAAGTGTGTATACACCAAAAGTGTATCGAGGGTTCGAATCCCTTCCTCTCTGCTAGGTATTTTAATTTTTCAATTGTAAAATTTTTATATCTTTATATTATTAACTAACTAAATTTAAGTTTAAGTAAAATGAAAAAAATATCCTTTACTCTGGCTGCTGCTGGAATGTTTGTGATGGGAACAACAACTGCATCTGCAGCAATGTTACAAGAAGAAGCTGAAGCCAGCGCTAGCTTCACCCAAGTATTGAAAGAGCAATTTATCCAAGGGGGGCCTGCCTTCATGGGAATTGTACTTCTTTGTTTGATCTTGGGATTAGCTGTTGCCATCGAAAGAATTATTTATTTGAATTTGGCAACTACCAACTCTACCAAATTGAAGCAACAAGTTGAGGACGCTTTGGCTTCTGGTGGTGTTGAGGCAGCCAAAGAGGTTTGTAGAAACACAAAAGGACCAGTTGCTTCTATCTACTACCAAGGTTTGGATAGAGTAGATGAAGGACTTGAGTCTGCTGAAAAAGCTGTTGTGGCTTACGGTGGTGTGCAAATGGGACAATTAGAGAAAAACGTTTCTTGGTTGTCTTTGTTTATCGCTATTGCTCCGATGCTTGGGTTCATGGGTACGGTAATCGGTATGATCGCGGCCTTCCAGAAAATTGCAGCAGTAGGTAACTTGAGTGCATCTTTGATTGCAGGTGATATCCAGGTAGCGTTATTGACAACCGTATTCGGTTTGATCACGGCGATTATCCTTCAGATTTTCTACAACTACATTATTGCTAAAATCGATAGTATCGTAAACGATATGGAAGACAGCTCAATCGCTTTGATTGATATGTTGGCTGCCCACAAGAAATAATTACGAATTAAAAACTATCGAGAATCATGAATAAAATAGTAAAAATATTGCTCATCGTCATCGGATTGGTAGCGGCCGTACTTTGGTTCTCTCTTCCGTCTGCCGATGATCCAAATGCCATTAACAGTGGCGCGATGAACTTCATGTTCATTATTATGTATATCCTTTTGGCTATTGCTGTGATTACTTCAGTAGTGTTCGGGTTGGCAAAATTGTTCACCACAAAAGGGAGTGTCAAGAAAGCCCTTTTCGCCATTGGCGGGTTAGCTATCATCGTAGCTATATCTTATGGGATTTCTTCAGACAATATGGCTGTGGTTGAAACAATGTCCGAAAGAGGTATTGAAACCACGGAAGGAACTGTGAAAAACATTGGAATGGGATTGAACGTATTCTTCATCCTAACCCTTATTGCGGTAGTTCTGATGATAGTACCAGGTTTGAAAAGAATGTTTGTAAAGTAAAAATTGAATTATGCCTAGAAGAAAAGGTGCGCCGGAAGTAAATGCCGGTTCCATGGCGGATATTGCATTCCTTCTGCTGATCTTTTTCTTGGTGACCACCACCATAGAAACTGACGCAGGTTTGGATCGTATGTTGCCGCCGATTGAGCCGCCAGAGCAAGATGTTGTGATTAAGCAGAAGAATATTTTTACTGTTAACATCAACAGGAATGGACAGCTTTTGGTTGAGGATAATTTGATGGAAATTGAGGATTTGAGAGAAGCGGCCACCGCCTTTTTGGAAAACGGTGCCGATGGATCTTGTACTTATTGTAAAGGTAAGAAGGATCCTTCTTCATCAGATAACCCAACAAAAGCGATTATTTCATTGAAGAACGACAGGGAGACCAAGTATAGTACGTATATTACTGTTCAGAACGAGTTAGTAGGTGCGTATAACGACTTGCGTAACCGTGAAGCACAGCGTTTGTATGGACAGGACTTTACAACTATGGAATCAAAATATTTGGATCCAGAGACTCCATCAAACGTGAGAGATGACTTGAAAGACAAAGTGAAACGTATCCAAGAGATGTTTCCACAGAAGCTTTCAGAGGCAGAAACAACAACCGATTAAAAACTATATTTAATATGGCTAAGTTTACCAAAAAGAAGGAAGGAGATTTACCAGCGGTGTCAACAGCTTCGTTGCCAGATATCGTTTTTATGCTACTTTTCTTCTTTATGACAGTGACCACGATGAAGGATAGTTCTTTAATGGTTGCAAACACCCTTCCAAATGCATCTGAAATAAAGAAGCTCGAGAAGAAGGATCGCGTTATTTATATTTATGTAGGGACACCTACTCAAGAATATCAAAAGGTTTTTGGTACAGAACCAAAAATCCAATTGAATGATAAATTTGCCAATGTGGACGAAGTAGGTTCATTTATTTTGGCAGAACGTGCAAAGAAACCGCAAGAACTTCAAAATGTATTGACTACTGCTTTGAAGGTTGATAAAGAGGCCAATATGGGCCTTATTACCGACATTAAGCAACAATTGAGAGAAGTAAATGCCCTTAAAGTGAATTATACCACTTATGAGGGAGATGCTTTTAACAATCTACAGTAGGCAATAGCTTAGATTTAGTGGGAAACGCTCCAAATTTTTAATTTGGGGCGTTTTTTGTTTTAAATTGTCACATGATTCAGTTGTTTTACAAGATTTCGATTATTTCACTTTGCATGCTGTGCTCTTGTTTTGTTTTGGGCCAATCAGCTACAGATAGCACACAGGTACAACCCGTGGATAACAGTTATCTGGAAGACCAGTTTTATATAGGTGTTGGATATAACGTGCTGTTGAATAGTCCTGATGCACTCGACCAGCGTAACCTTTCCTATAATCTGCAACTTGGTTTTATCAAGGATATTCCGCTCAACAGAAGGAGGAATTTTGGATTTGGTGTTGGTTTGGGTTATGCCGCTAATTCCTACTATTCCAATATGGGGGTCACAGAGGATGGTGATGTAAGGACTTATCAGATTGTAAATGATGAGAACTTTAACCGTAGTAAGTTGGAAACACATGCGATAGAATTTCCTCTAGAGGTTAGGTGGCGTACATCTACAGCAACAGAATATAAGTTTTGGAGAATATATGCAGGAGCCAAATTTGGGTACGTGTTTTCTGGGAGATCCAAATTGGTTGCTGATGAGGGAAATGTTTCCTTCTCAAATGATGACCTTAATACACTACAGTACGGCCTTATGCTGAATTTTGGATATAATACATGGAACATCCATGCTTATTATAGTTTAAATCCTTTGTTGAAAGAAGGGGTTTCAATTGCAGGTGAATCCATCGATTTAAGAGTTCTACGGATCGGACTCACCTTTTATATTCTATAGCCAGTATTTGAGAATAATAAGTTGGGAGCAGCATCCTAGCATAAAACCAATCAATAGCTCATTTTTTGTATGGGCATTTAGGTATAATCTGGATGTAGCTACCATTCCGGTAAATAAGGTAAACAAACTAATGGCGATGGTAATATTAATTTCAAAATGAATGCTCAGCGCTACCATAAAGGTCAGAATACTTCCCATCCCTAAAAGGTGCATACTGGTCTTGAACCGAAAAAACAACAGGACAATGGTAGCCGTGGTAGCCGTTAAGAGCCCGGTAAAGTAATAAAAGAGCTCGTGTACGTAATTATTGGGTATTACCTTGTACAATATCATCAAAAAGATAATGCAGCTAATATAGAGCGGATATTTGCGTTCTTGAATGGTCGGTAAAAATATGGAATTGATTACACCGAGATTTTTCAAGATCAGAAAAAAAATAATCGGAATAATCACCGTTAGTATAAAAATGGGGAGTATGTTCCCACTTTGGGTCTCTAAAGTGCTGTAAGGAGCCACCAAAAAATACACTATAGTCCCTCCAATCGGTATGAACAACGGATGGAATAGGTAAGATATAATGTTGTATACGTGGCGCATTATATTTCTTTTCGTAGCCTTGCCACTGGAATATCTAGCTGTTCCCGGTATTTGGCTACGGTTCGTCGGGCAATAGGATACCCTTTTTCTTTTAGAATCTTGGCCAATTTTGCATCAGTAAGAGGTTTCTTCTTTTCCTCATCGCGAATAACGGTCTCTAGAATCTTTTTGATTTCCCTTGTAGATACATCCTCTCCCTGCTCATTTTTCATGGCCTCTGAAAAGAAATCCTTTATCAGTTTGGTACCATAAGGAGTGTCCACATATTTACTGTTGGCCACCCTTGATACGGTGGATACGTCCATGTCTATTTTATCAGCTATATCCTTTAGGATCATGGGACGCAACTTGCGCTCGTCCCCCGTCATAAAGTACTCTTTTTGATATTCCATGATGGTGCTCATGGTAATGTACAGTGTCTGTTGGCGCTGCCTGATGGCGTCTATGAACCATTTGGCGGCATCCAATTTCTGTTTGATGAACATGACGGTGTCCTTCTGGGATTTGGACTTTTCCTTGGCGTTTTTATAGCCCTCCAGCATATTACTGTACTCTTTGGACACGTGTAGCTCTGGGGCGTTTCTCCCATTAAGGCTGAGTTCCAGTTCACCGTCCACGATCTTAATGGAAAAATCGGGAACAATATGCTCTATCATCCGGGTATTTCCTGAATACGACCCTCCCGGCTTTGGATTCAATTTTTCTATTTCAGAAATTGCTTCCTTAAGCTCTTCTTCTGAAACGTGGTGTTTTTGAATGAGCTTGGAATAATGCTTTTTTGTAAAATGTTCGAAAGAACGCTCAAGTATATTGATGGCAAGTTCAACAGAAGGCTTTGGCTCCTTGCGCTTCAATTGTATGATGAGGCACTCATCCAATGAACGGGCAGCAACCCCCGGAGGGTCTAGGTCTTGAACGATTTTTAGAACCTGTTTTATTTTATCTTCCTCTACGTAAATGTTTTGTGTAAAGGCAAGGTCGTCCATTATATCTGGAAGTGGTCGGCGTATGTAGCCGCTTTCGTCCACACTGCCCACCAAAAATTCGGCAATAGCCCATTCTTGGTCATCCAGATAGACGGTATTGAGCTGGTTGAGCAAATATTGCGTAAAGGACGTGCCAGCGGCATAAGGCACCCTTTTGTCCTCATCGTCGGCACTGTAATTGTTGGCTTGGGTTCTGTAATCTGGTATTTCATCATCACTTAGGTAGTCATCAATATTGATTTCCTCCGTATCGATACTTTCATTATCATCCGATTCATCATACGTATCCTCATACATATCATCCAGAGCATCATTTTCCTCTTTTCCGCTCTCCAATGCAGGGTTTTCCTCCAGCTCTTGTTTTAATCTTTGTTCAAAAGCCTGTGTGGGCAATTGAATAAGTTTCATGAGCTGAATCTGCTGTGGAGACAGTTTTTGGGAAAGTTTAAACTGTAGATGTTGTTTCAGCATACGGATTGATGATTTACAATCTTACCTTCTTAAAATAATAAAATCAAATTAAAACTCGGCGTTCTGCGGTGTTCTAGGGTAGGGGATTACATCTCTAATGTTGCCCATTCCTGTAGCAAATTGAACCATACGCTCAAATCCTAGTCCAAATCCACTGTGCACGGCAGTACCAAATTTTCTAAGGTCAAGGTACCACCAAAGTTCTTTGGCGTCTATGTCGAGTTCCTTTATTTTTTGTTCCAGCACATCCAAACGTTCTTCTCTTTGTGAGCCTCCTACAATCTCGCCAATACCGGGGAAAAGTACGTCCATGGCGCGTACGGTCTTGCCGTCCTCGTTCAATCGCATGTAAAAAGCCTTGATGTTCGCAGGGTAATCAAAAAGGATTACCGGACATTTAAAGTGCTTTTCCACCAAGAAACGTTCGTGCTCACTTTGTAGGTCCGCACCCCATTCATCAATAGGGAATTGGAATTTTTTCTTTTTGTTGGGCTTACTGTTCTTCAATATATCAATGGCTTCGGTGTAAGATACCCTTTTAAAGTTGTTCTCTACAACGAATTTCAACTTCTCGATAAGGGCCATCTCCGAGCGTTCGTTCTGCGGTTTGGCCTTTTCTTCGTCCAATAGGCGTTTTTCCAAGAATTCAAGATCATCCTGGCAATGGTCCAGTACATATTGAATAATGTATTTGATAAAATCTTCTGCAAGATCCATATTGGCATCAAGATCATAGAAAGCCATTTCAGGTTCTATCATCCAGAATTCTGCCAAATGGCGGGATGTATTTGAGTTCTCTGCCCTAAATGTAGGTCCAAAGGTGTATACTTTGCCCAAGGCCATGGCATAGGTTTCAGCTTCCAACTGTCCCGATACGGTCAGGTTGGTTTCTTTTCCAAAAAAATCCTCGGAGTAATCCACTTCACCAGAATCAGTCAATGGAGGTTTTTTGGCATCCAAGGTGGATACACGGAACATTTCACCAGCGCCTTCAGCATCTGAACCTGTAATAATAGGGGCATGCATATAGTAGAATCCATTTTGCTGAAAGTAGCTGTGAACAGCAAATGAAAGTACCGACCTCACACGCATTACGGCAGAAAAGGTATTGGTCCTTACCCGAAGGTGAGCCTTCTCCCTTAAAAACTCCAACGAGTGTTTTTTTGGTTGGATAGGATAGGTCTCCGGGTCTGCCGTTCCGTGAACAAATATGTCAGTTGCCTGAATTTCCACACTCTGCCCACGGCCTTGACTTTCTTCCAAGGTCCCAGTAATTTTTAGGGCGGCCCCGGTTGAAATCTTTTTGAGCAATGCTTCGTCCAGATTTTCAAAATCGACTACACATTGGATATTATGTATGGTGGAACCATCGTTAAGGGCGATAAATCGGTTACTTCTAAATGTTTTTACCCATCCATTTACTTCAACGGAATCTCCTACGGGTTGCTTTTCTAGCAATTCTTTTATGGAATAAGACATCATTCTAAAACTATGGTGATTTAGTTGGTAAAGATAGGTTTTTGATAAAAAATGATGGCAATGGATTGGCCTAATTTATGCCGGTTGTAAACACTATTTTTCCTTGGGGTTGTCCTCGTCCTGGGGCAATATGTCGATTTGAGGTTTTTTGAGCACTTGCTTGTTGGCAATGCTTCGTTCCAAAGACAATAACAAGGAAGGTAACAGAATCAAATTGGAAAGCATGGCGAAGAGCAAGGTGGCCGATACCAGTCCTCCCAACGCTTTGGTGCCCCCAAAACTTGAGATGATAAATACAGAAAACCCAAAGAACAGCACAATGGAGGTGTAGAACATGCTCACTCCCGTCTCACGCAAGGCCGCGTACACGGACCGTTTGATGTGCCAACGATTTGCTGTGAGTTCCTGTCGGTATTTTGCCAAAAAGTGGATCGTGTCGTCCACGGAAATTCCAAAAGCGATACTGAACACCAAGATGGTAGATGGTTTTATGGGTACTCCCAAATAACCCATGAGGCCGGCTGTTATGACCAGTGGCAATAGGTTGGGCACCAAGGATATGATCACCATTCTAAAAGACCGGAACAGGTAGGCCATAAAAAGGGAAATCAAGCCTATGGCCAGTGCAAGCGACAATAATAGGTTTTTTACCAGATATTTAGTCCCTTTTAAGAACAATAAAGCTTTACCCGTCATAAAAACGTTGTACCTCTCGTCTGGGAATTCCTTTGTGATAGCTTCTTGAACATCTTTCTCGATTTCCTCCATGCGATCGATTTTTACATCGCGCATATAGGTGGTCAAACGGGCAGTTTGCCCTGTGCTGTCCACAAAGCTTTGTAAAAGGTCGGTTCCACCTGTAGATGACTTTTGAACAGCACTCATGATGAAGGTATTCTCTTGGCTGGTAGGGAGCTGATAGTATTTTGGAATACCGTTGTAGTATGCCTGCTTGGAATATTTTACCAGGTCAACTATAGAGATGGGTCTTGATAGTTCCGGTATTTCGTCTATAACGGTTCCCAAACGGTCCATGCGTTTTAAGGTCGCTGGCTTCACCACTCCATTTTTTCGTTTGGTATCCACTACAATTTCCATGGGCATGATGCCGTCAAACTCTGCTTCAAAAAATTGGATATCCTTGTAGAAATGACTGTTCTTGGGCAAATCCTCAATCCTACTTCCGGTGATGCGCATCTGGTAAATACCAATAATGCTCAAGACCAAAACAGCAACGGTGGTGATATAAACTGCAATTCGATGGTTTCTAACAATGTTTTCCATCCAGTTCACAAAAAGGTCCATCCACTTTTTGTTCAGGTGCTTTAGGTGCTTGGTCTTGGGAAGCGACATAAAGCTGTATACAATTGGGATGATCAAAAGGGAAAGGATAAAAATCCCGATAATGTTTATGGAAGCAACAATACCAAATTCTTTGAGCAGATCGCTATCCAAAATAATGAAGGTGGCAAAACCTGATGCTGTGGTAATGTTTGTCATCAATGTGGCATTACCAATTTTGGAAATCACCCGCTGAAGGGATAGTGCTTGATTACCATGCTTTTTGACTTCTTGCTGATATTTATTGATCAAGAAGATACAATTGGGAATACCGATTACAATGATCAGAGGTGGAATGAGTGCCGTTAGTATAGTTATCTCGTACCTTAAAAGACCGAGTATTCCAAAGGCCCACATCACCCCGATAATGACTACGCACATCGAGATAAAGGTTGCCCTGAAACTCCTAAAGAAAAAGAAAAATATAAGGGATGTGACCAAAAGTGCACCTACTATGAACAGTCCGATCTCATCAATAATGGATTTGGTGTTCCAAGTACGGATATAGGGCATCCCGGAAATGCGAACATCCATTTGGGTCTCTTGTTCAAAGTCTTCCACGAGTTCGGCAAGGTCGTTCAAGATAAACTCATTTCTTACCGCAGTGTTCATAATGTCCTTGTCCAGATAAACTACCGTCTGTATAGTTCCGCTTTCAGGATTGTACACTAAGTTATCGTAAAACGGAAGTTCTTTGAACAGGTGGTTGGTAAGGGAGTCGATTTCCTGCTTGGTCTTTGGAGCACGGGAAATCAAAGGTTCCATGGAGAAGGTCTGGGTCTCATTATCTTTAATGAGTTCCTTTAAGTTCTCTAAGGAAACCACGTAGTCAACTTCTGGAAATGCATCAAGCTGTTTGCTCAATGTATTCCAACGGTTAAAATTTTTTGGTGTGAATAGGGCAGAATCCCTAATAGCAAGAACAATAGCATTGCCTTCTTCACCAAAGATTTTGGTAAAAGCGTTGTATTGAATACTAGCTGGATGGTCGTCTGGCAGAATATTGGCTTCTGTATTGGAAAACTGCATGTTTTTCCATTGCATGGCCAAAAAAACGGTAATGCCGATAACCGTCAAAAGAATCAGGATTCTATTGCGGAGTATAATGCCAGCGACCTTGGGCCAAAATCCTTTAGTGAGCTTTGCTACCATTTGGGTTTTGTTGGCCGCAAAGGTAGAAAATGATATGCTGTGTTCCTAGGAAAGTAGCTGGTCAAAATCCAAGTTTTATACCTTCATGATCTCCGCTTCTTTAGCAGTGAGGATAGCGTCGACCCTGTCGATGTATTTGTTGGTTAGTTCCTGGACATCTACCTCGGCGTTGTTCAGAAGGTCTTCGGAAATATCCAGCGTTTTCAATTCTTTATTTGCCTCTTGTCTAGCGCTTCGTATACTTACTTTGGCATCCTCGGCCTCGCCTTTTGCCTGCTTTGCCAATTGTATCCTTCGCTCTTCCGTTAATGGTGGAACGTTAATGATTATGGTTTCCCCATTGTTCATTGGGTTGAACCCCAAATTAGCATTCATGATGGCGGTCTCTATTTCACCCAACAGGTTTTTTTCCCATGGTTGAACCGACAGGGTACGCGCATCGGGAGTATTGATGTTGGATACTTGGGAAAGTGGTGTCTGCGAACCATAATAGTCTACCATTACCGTAGAAAGCATGATGGGGCTTGCTTTACCGGCCCTAATCTTGGTCAATGCCTTTTGCAAGTGTTCAATGCTTGCTTCCATGCTTTCTTTTGTGCTATCAAGAATAAATTTTACTTCTTCGTCCATAACTTTCAAATTTATAAAATTGAAACCAAAGTATATGCCAACCTATACGTTGACCACTGTTCCTATATTTTCTCCGGATACTATTTTCATTAAGTTGCCTTGAGTGTTCATGTCGAACACTACAATGGGCAGTTCGTTTTCCTGGCTTAGTGTAAATGCTGTGGTGTCCATAACCTTGAGTCCTTTGGAAAGCACTTCGTTAAAGGAAATGGAGTCAAACTTAGTGGCATTCTTATCTTTTTCGGGGTCGGAGGTGTAAATACCATCCACGCGGGTACCTTTTAAGATGACGTCGGCTTTTATTTCGATGGCCCTTAAAACAGCGGCCGAGTCCGTAGTGAAGTAGGGGTTTCCGGTTCCGCCACCAAAAATGACCACTCTGCCTTTTTCTAGGTGACGAATAGCTCTTCTTCTGATAAAAGGTTCGGCCACCTCATTGATTTTGATGGCAGATTGTAATCGGGTCTGAACTCCCTTGAGTTCCAAAGCGCTTTGTAGGGCAAGACCGTTGATTACCGTGGCAAGCATACCCATATGGTCGCCTTGAACGCGGTCCATTCCTTGACTGGCACCGGCCAGACCTCTAAAAATGTTCCCTCCACCTATGACTATGGCGACTTCAACACCCTTTTCGATTACAGCTTGTATTTCTTCGGCATATTCGTCCAATCGCTTGGCGTCTATACCGTATTGCTGTTCGCCCATAAGGGCTTCCCCACTTAGTTTTAATAAAATTCTTTTGTAATGCATTGAGAGTTTCTTGAAGTCCGGACAAAAATAATCAAAAATATTTATGGCAAATGAAGAATTGCAGGTTAGATCTGGGCATAAAAAAACCGCTTCGGAAGGGAAGCGGTTTTTTATATTTATTCTACTGGTGAATTAACCAAGGGCAACTCTTGTGAAACCTGTAACCTCCAAGCTGGAATCCACAGATTTAACGTATTCTGCTACACTTTGCTTGCTGTCTTTAATGAAAGCTTGGTTCACCAAAGTGTTGTCTTTAAAGAAACGGTTCAATTTACCTTTTGCGATGTTGTCCAACATAGCTTCTGGTTTTCCTTCTTGACGTAATTGATCTTTAGCGATTTCAATTTCCTTGTCAATGATGGATTGATCTACACCTTCCTCGTTAAGTGCAACTGGATTCATTGCGGCAGCTTGCATAGCTACGTCCTTTGCAGCTTCAGCAGCACCATCAACATTGGCGGACAATCCTACCAATGTAGCGATTTTGTTCCCAGCGTGGATGTATGAACCAACGAACGGAGCGTTCAACTTGTCAAAGCTTCCGATTTCTATTTTTTCACCGATAACACCGGTTTGCTCTGTCAATTTTTCGGAAACTGTCATTCCATTGAAGGAAGCAGCTAGGAAATCGTCTTTACTGTCAAAACCAAGGGCCAAATCGGCCAAATCGTTTGCAAGTTTTACAAAGCTATCGTTCTTGGCAACGAAGTCGGTCTCACAGTTAAGGGAGATTACTACTCCTTGTGTATTGTCATCGTTCACTTTTGCGATGGCAGCACCTTCGGAAGATTCTCTGTCAGCTCTTTTAGCAGCAACTTTTTGACCTTGTTTTCTTAGGATTTCAATGGCTTGGTCAAAATCACCATCTGCTTCGACCAAAGCTTTTTTACAATCCATCATACCAGCTCCAGTAGCCTTTCTTAAATTATTTACCTCTGCGGCAGTAATCTTTGCCATTTTTCTTTTCTTTTAAAATTTTATGTAAAGTAAAACACTAAAAAAGTGTTTTTGTTTAGGACAATGTTAAATCAATGGGTTTATTCAACTCCACCTTTTACGCTGTCTTGCCATTCTTTAAGTTCATCCCACTCACCATCGGAAGCCATTTTTGCTTGTTTTGGCCAAGATGTTGGGTCTAGGTGAGCCAAAGTTGAGCTAGCTTCTGTCAAAGTTTCTTTGATGTCGTCAGCGTCAGCTTTTGCCAATTCAGCGTAAGTAGTGATTCCACTTTCTACCAAAGCTTCGGCGGCTTTAGGTCCTATACCTTCAATTTTGGTAAGGTCGTCAGCTTTAGTTTCTTTTTTAGGAGCGGCTTCAGCTTTTTTGGCTGATTTTTCTTCAGAGGATTTTTTCTCCTTTTTGGGTGCGGCCTCGTCTTTGTCTTTTCCACTACCTTTTTCGCTCTTTCGCTCTTCCAAACCTTCGGCTACTGCACTGGTTACGGATTCCAAGATAGCTTCGATGGATTTACCTGCATCGTCGTTGGATGGAATTGCGTAATCAACATCACGAGGGTCGGAGTTGGTATCCACCATTGCAAAAATCGGTATGTTCAATTTTTGGGCTTCTTTTACCGCGATGTGCTCACGCATGGTATCCACGATAAAAAGTGCGCCTGGCAAACGGGTCATGTCAGCAATCGAACCTAAGTTTTTGTCCAACTTGGCACGAAGACGATCAACTTGCAATCTTTCCTTTTTAGAAAGGGTGTTGAAAGTACCGTCCTTCTTCATGCGGTCGATAGAAGCCATTTTTTTAACGGCTTTACGAATGGTTACAAAGTTGGTCAACATACCACCTGGCCATCTTTCTGTGATGTAAGGCATGTTTACTTTGGATACTTTGTCCGCAACAATATCTTTTGCTTGTTTTTTTGTGGCTACGAAAAGGATTTTTCTTCCTGATGCAGCAATTTTCTTAAGGGCCTCGTTGGCTTCCTCAAGTTTTGCAACCGTTTTGTAAAGGTTGATTACGTGAATCCCGTTACGCTCCATGTAGATGTAGGGCGCCATGTTCGGGTTCCACTTTCTAGTAAGGTGTCCAAAATGCACACCTGCTTCCAGTAAGTCTTTTACTTCAATTTTACTTGCCATTTTTTGTACTTAGTTTACGTTCCGTTGTAAGTAGCAATGTTCAGGTGGTCACAAATTTTGTTCGCCCTGCCCATTTAGATGCTAAACTAGTTTCCAAAAAGTCGATAATTTTATCCCTTTTGGAACAACGACAACTTTGGTTAAAAATTTAACCCTGAAATTTGGATATTTTCAGGGTTTTCAATGAACTTATCTATAATTGTGTGTCGAAACACCCAATGTATATTAACGTTTGGAGAATTGGAATTTCTTACGGGCTTTCTTCTGACCGAATTTCTTTCTTTCCACCATTCTTGGATCCCTTGTCAACAAACCTTCTGGTTTAAGGATTCCCCTGTTTTCGATATCAATTTCGCACATCGCTCTGGACAAGGCCAAACGTACGGCTTCTGCTTGACCAGTGATACCACCACCGTAAACATTTACTTTTACGTCGTAGTTTCCTTCGGTCTCGGTTAAAGTAAAAGGTTGTTTTACTTTATATTGCAATGTACCTGTGGTAAAATAATCGTTAAGATCTCTTTTGTTTACTGTAATGTTTCCAGAACCTTCGGAAACGTAAACTCTGGCCACAGCTGTTTTTCTTCTGCCTATCTTATGAACCACTTCCATTATTTGTAGTCGTTTAAGTTTATTGCTTTTGGTTTTTGCGCTTCTTGTCCGTGCTCTGCACCGGCATATACCTTAAGGTTTCTGAAAAGTTCAGCTCCAAGTTTGTTCTTTGGAAGCATTCCTTTTACAGAGTTCTCAATGATGCGCTCAGGATGCTTTTCCAATACTTCCTTCGCAGAAGCGGAACGTTGTCCACCTGGATAACCTGTGTATCTTTGATATTCCTTATCGTCCCACTTGTTTCCGGTCATGTCGATTTTCTCGGCATTGATGACAATTACATTGTCCCCACAATCAACATGAGGGGTAAAGTTGGTCTTATATTTCCCTCTAAGTATTTTGGCTACTTTAGACGCCAATCTTCCTAAGGTCTGTCCTTCAGCATCAACCAATAACCATTGCTTGTCAACAGTAGATTTATTGGCGGAAATAGTTTTATAACTTAATGTATCCACTTCTCGAATATTATTGATTTAAATAACCTATCCCGATTAACGGGCTGCAAATGTACAATTATTAGATTGAATTACAAACGGTTGATTGGGAATATTTTTTCACTTTTTTCAAATTCAATATTAAAGCATAAAAATCGGTCAAAAGATAGATCGGTAAAATGTTAAAAAGAGTTAAAAATAATTTGAACTGTAACTCTATACAATTTCCTAGGTCTTTATCGTGTCAATCAATCAAAAAACGAACACGTGAGAAACGCAGCTCTGGTTTTCCTGACCCTATTCTTTATTTTTTCATCTCAAGCACAAGATTCCACTGAAGTCATTATCAAAAAAAAGTATACTACCCAATCTTTGGGCGAGTATGCGGCGCCCACTATTAATGGTATATTGGAAGACGAGGTATGGAACCTAGTTGAATGGGGCGGGGACTATATTGAGTGGCAGCCCGATGAGAATACTCCGCCATCACATCAAACCCAATTCAAAATACTTTACGATAGCAAGAACTTATACATAGGTGTGCGGTGTTTTGATGACGAGCCTGATAAAATTGTGAAGCGTTTATCCCGAAGGGACGGATTTGATGGGGACTGGGTGGAATTCAACATTGACAGTTATTTTGATAAACGTACTGCCTTCTCTTTTACCATTACGGCTGCAGGTGTTAAGGGAGATGAGTTCATATCAAACAATGGAAATAATTGGGACGAAAGTTGGAACCCCATTTGGTACGCCAAAGTAAATATTGACGATGAGGGTTGGACGGCTGAACTGCGTATCCCCTTGAGTCAATTAAAATTTAGTAGTGCCGAAGAACAGGTTTGGGGCCTGCAATCCACCAGACGTTTTTTCAGGAACGAGGAACGCTCCCTTTGGCAGCGTAAACCGGTGGACCAGCCCGGTTGGGTCAGCGAGTTTGGCGAACTGCACGGGCTACAGAACATTGAACCTCAAAAACAATTGGAGATTCAGCCTTACACCGTTGCAAAGACCGAAACCTACGAAGCGGAGGAAGGAAATCCCTTTAGGGACGGAAGCGAAAGTAACATTACTGCTGGGCTCGATGCCAAGATTGGAATCACCAATGACCTTACCTTGGATTTGACCGTCAACCCAGATTTTGGTCAAGTGGATGCAGACCCATCTGCTATTGCGTTGGATGGATTCCAGATATTTTTTCAGGAACGGCGCCCGTTTTTTGTGGAGAACAAGAACATCTTTGATTTTAGGGTGTCCCAGTCCGAAGCAGGGAACACCTTTGGCTCGGACAATATATTCTATTCCCGTAGGATAGGCAGAAGCCCACAGGGATATCCAGACACCGCAGATGGCGAGTTTGTGGACCAACCCGACAATACCCCGATTATTGGTGCAGCCAAGTTCAGTGGCAAGACCAAAGATGGATGGGCCATTGGGATGCTCGAAAGTGTAACCGCCCAACGAACCGCTACTATAATAAAGGATGAAGGCGGGACTCGAAAAGAAATGGTAGAGCCCTTGACCAATTATTTTGTAGGAAGATTGCAAAAGGATTTCAATGAAAGGAATTCCTATATCGGGGGCATTTTTACAGCAACAAATAGGGAGCAGATTCCTGAACAGCTCAACTTTCTTCATGATGCCGCGTACACGGGCGGACTGGATTTTAAACATCAATGGGCCAATCGGGACTGGTATGTTGGTGGTAATATTACCATGAGCCATGTTCGAGGTAGTGAGGAAGCCATTACCAATACCCAACAATCCATTACGCACTTGTTCAATAGGGTGGGCGCGGCCCATGTTGCCGTGGATACTACAAGGACATCGCTTACGGGTACTGGAGGAAATGTGCAATTGGGCAAGGTGGGCAACGGCCACTGGAAATTTGAGTCGGGCGCCACATGGCGTTCTCCCGAACTGGAACTTAACGATATCGGGTTTCAACGTCAGGCCGACGATGTTCGCCATTATACTTGGATAGGATACCAAACCTTAAAGCCCGACAGTACTTTTAGGCGTGTGGGCATCAACTATAACCATTGGACAGCATGGGATTTTCAGGGCAACCACAATTACCTGCAATTCAATACCAATAGTTGGCAAAACTGGAAGAACAACTACCAGACCAATATCGGGTTCAATGTTGCGCCGATTGAGTATTCCAACTTCGCATTACGGGGCGGTCCTAGATTGCGACAATCTCCATGGGTGAGCTTTTGGAACAACATCAGCACCGATTACAGGAAAAAATTACGTTTTTCCTTTTTCCATAATGGACGAAGAGCCTTGGACAATTCCATAAAGAACTATTATATGGAAGGAGGGTTTGCGTACCAGCCCATTAATGCATTACGGATTTCCGTATTCCCTTCTTTGGATATCAATCACGATAAACTCCAGTTCATAGACAATTTTGATGATGTGAATGGTTCGCCAAGATATTTGAATGGAAAAATAGATCAACGAACATTGAGTATGTCCGTTCGACTGAACTATACCATCAATCCCAACCTGACCATTCAATATTGGGGACAGCCTTTTATTTCTAGAGGGAGGTATTCCAATTTTAAACACATCACCGATCCTGTGGCCAAGGTCTTTGAGGACAGATTTATACAATATTCGGCAGAACAAACTACTTTATCGGATGGAACCTATGCCATTGATGAAGATTTGGACGGAGTTACCGATTTTAGTTTTGATAACCCCGATTTTTCCTTTGTGCAGTTTCGTTCCAACTTGGTGATACGATGGGAGTATATTCCAGGCTCGGAAATATTTTTGGTCTGGTCTCAGGATGTGTCAAGAAATGGTGACCCTACAAATGGACTGCTATCCAGCTTGGGAGATAACATTTTTGGTCAAAAACCACAGAATATCTTCCTGCTGAAGGCTACCTATCGGTTTGTTTTGTGATAAATATTAAGTAATAAAAATACTACAAGAATGAATTGCTCGTTTTAACGATAACGTTTAAAACAAACCTCATGATAAAGAATGTTTTTACACTTTTATTGGTAGCAATCCTTTTTGCTTCTTGTTCATCCGATAATGGAGATGACTCAGGTAACAATTCTATTGTTGGTACTTGGGATATTGTGGAATTAAATTTTGGAGAATCAGTTGATTGGGATGGTGACGGAACCTCATCTGATAATTTGCTGGATGAAATAGAATGTTTTGCAGGTGCGGTAACCTTTACCGCTGAAGGAGAATATTCATCTGCAACTACCGAAATCAATTTTGAAGCTACCGAAACAGAGTTTACAATAACTTGCGGTGGCCCCGTTACTGCTTCCGGAACTTACAGCGTTGATGGTAATACCTTGACCGCCACTGATGCTGAAGATGGTGGAACAGGGGAATCTACATATAGTATCTCTGGAGACACACTTACTGTTGTCGGTCCCGTGCAGATTGTTGATGTGGAAGCTGTTGATGGCGAAGCAACTGTTGTGTTAGTTAGGAGGTAGTTAAGAAAACAACAACATTCGTTAAGGAATTATTCGGTGGAATGCCCTAATGAGTGCTTCATTCGCCTCTGTATCACCAATGGTGATCCTAACCTTACCAGGAGCACCGAATTGCGAAACAGGTCGCACCATAATGCCCTGCTCCATCATCTTGTCCGTGAATTCCATCTCGGGCAATGGTGGGTCAATGATAAAAAAGTTGGCTTGACTCGGCCAGTATTTGATACCCAGTTCATCAAATGCCTTTGCAATGCATTTTCTGCCTTCCAAAACAGTTTGTACTGTTTCCTCAACGAATTCTGTATCGTTCAATGCGCCAATGGCCGCCTCAATGGAAGTCAATGGCAATAAAAAGGGTTTGTGTATCAAGCGTACGTAGTTGGCAATGGTTGCCGTCGTGTATCCGTATCCGATTCGTTGTCCTGCGAGACCATAGGTTTTGGAAAAACTGTTCAGCCCGATAACGTTGTGTCCTTCCAAGACATACGGCAATGCGGTCACATAATCTGGGGCATCCGCAAAATGCCGGTACACCTCATCAAAAACTATTACAATATTCTTTGGGACACGGGCGATAAAATCGTCCATTACCGATTTTGGAATATAGGTTCCCGTAGGATTATTGGGGCTGGTCAGGAAAATGATCTTGGTCTTCTCGGTGATGGCGCTTAAAATGCCTTCCACATTCAGTTCGTAGTTGGGAGCCAAAAGAGGAATGTCTACTTGCTTGGCACCATACCATCTGGAAAAAACAGCGTACGGCAGGAAGCAGGGGTTGGAAAAAATCACTTCGTCCCCTTCGTTGATAAAAGCGCGAAGCAGCATATCAATCACCTCTGACCCGCTATTGCCACACAAAAACTGGTCGGCACTCAACTGACCATCAAAATCTTTGACCAAGGCCTCACACAAACGAATATCGGTCTGGTCGGGGTAGATGTCAATCTTGTCCAAGGCAGCCTTCATCGCAGCAACGGCCTTGGGCGATGCTCCCAAAGGATTTTCGTTGGAGGAAAGTTTGTATATTTTTGTATTCGTCGGTGGAATGTTTTTTCCGCCTTTATAGACCTCTTTGGGAACTAAATGAGGTTTGAAAATGGATGTTATGTCTTTTTTCATTTTTTATTTGACATCAAGTCAAGATTTTTATTAAATCCCTTCCTCCGTATAATACTCGAATGATACGTACATATCTGCGCATCTTGCGATAGAATATTACGTGTGATTTATAGGGGAAACTGAACAATTCATTCTTGATTTCCTTTCTTTCTATTCCAATATTGGGATTTTTGGCTATCACTTCGAAGTGACTGTTCATGCCGATTAAATATTCAATGGCTTGGGAAGCGCCGAATTTGAGTTCGCTATATTCGAAAATACCCTCGATATCATTATCTGCTTCTTGGGATAGAACATAGCTGGCTGTCATCCATTCTTTTTTGCCGCAATGATTTGCTCCATTGTTCTGTGGCTGTCAGGAGCATTCCAACCTTTCTCAATCTCATTTCTAAGATCATTGATAACCTTGTCCCTATACACTTTATGCAAACGTAAAGCATCGCGAATAACTTCGCTGTTGTTCTGATATTCTCCAGTTGCAACTTGTTGGGCAATATATTCTTCCTGTTTTTTTGTGAAACTGATATTCATGGCAAACCATTATTGATTCTTCAAAAATACATAAAATGTCCATATTTAGCAAAAATGGACATTTCTACGCTACATATTTTCCCCAAACAATAAATAGGCCATCGCCTTTTCAGTATTGCCGTCATCCAACAACTGTTTGGCCAAGGTGTGCAGTTCGGTTTTGGATTTATCTTGTATTCCCGCGACCTCAACAATGGTCTTAATGTCTTTTTGGGAAGGCAGTTGCTCCAAATTTCCCAATCGCCCTAAATTGTTTCCTGTGAGTATATCGCTTTCTCTAATGCCTTTTGGCAAAGCATCCACACCAATGCCGTGGGTGCGGATGGGTTTTGGAATCTCAAACAGGGATTCTTTAATCGCTCGAATGTACCAGTTGCCACCCATACGGCCCACCAAATCCAATTTTTCAGTGTCTAGGACATCATCCGTCAAGTAGTCGTCGTTGATGTGAATCATGTCCACTTGGGCAATGATCAAGTTTCCTGCTCCTGGAGTTTGAGCCAGTTCCACTACTTCCAAAACGGTACACTCGAAAGATACGGGTGCCTCGCCTACACGAGGTGGTTTTACTTTGACGCTGGGTACTTCGGTAAAACCTGCTTTCACAAATTCATTGACCCCTTTCTCATAGGAGGTACTGGAAAGTGACATTTGTTCCGCCATTTTGTGGTTCACTACATTGATGACCACTTCGGGTACTTCCACCACATTTTGATGGGTATGTTTTAAAGAGTTGTCCCTGCCGCTTCGAGTTGGGGAAAATACCATCACGGGCGGATTGGAACTGAAGACATTGAAAAAACTGTACGGGCTTAAATTTACATTGCCTTCGTTATCTATCGTACTGGCAAAACAAATCGGTCTTGGTGCCACAGCAGTGGAAAGGATAGTGTATAATTCGGGTTGTGGAATGGTAGTTGGGTCTAAGGTTTTTATCATTTAGATTGATTTTGCGTTGTTGTTCCTGCGCTTGGGCAGGAATCGATATTGTTTTTAAAATGGTGACTGAGCGGAGCCGAAGTCACCTAATATCCAAAGCCAAGTAGCTTCGGCCCCGCTCAATTACCAAAATTACATTGCAGGCAACACTTTTGTGGTCACTTTGCCAAATCCGACTCTAATATCGCCATTTTGTGCGTAACCGCTCATCGTTACCGTATCGCCATCTTCTATGAATTTTCGTTCGGAGCCATCTTTCAATTGGATGGATTTAGAGCCTCCCCAAGATAATTCAAGCATGGAGCCAAAACTGTTTTCTTCTTTGCCTGAAATGGTTCCAGAAGCCATCATATCCCCAATATTGATGTTGCAACCGTTTACCGTATGATGCGCCAATTGTTGGGCCATGTTCCAGTACATATGTTTAAAATTACTAAAGCAAACTGTGGTTTCTTCACCGTTTTCTGGTTGGATACCGACTTCTAGATTGATGTCATAATTCCTTTTACCTTCATATTTTAGATAGGGGAGGACTTCGGGTTCTTGTTTGGGGCCATTTGTTCTGAAAGGCTCCAAAGCTTCCAACGTAACCACCCATGGTGAAATGGACGATGCAAAATTCTTGGCCAAAAATGGTCCCAGCGGCACATATTCCCATTTCTGAATATCTCTGGCCGACCAATCGTTGAACAATACCAATCCAAAAATATAATTCTCGGCATCTTTAGTAGGGACAGATTCGCCCAATTGGGTTTCTTTTCCACAGATAAAACCCATCTCAAGTTCAAAATCCAACCGTTTGGTGGGACCAAAAACTGGGGAGTCCGCACCGTTGGGCATCGTTTGTCCTTTGGGCCGATGGATGGGCTGTCCGCTCACAACAATGGAACTTGCCCTGCCGTGATACCCCACGGGAATATGTTTCCAATTGGGCAATAGGGCATTTTCGGGGTCGCGGAACATTTTGCCCACATTGGTGGCGTGCTCCAAACTGGAATAAAAATCAGTGTAGTCTCCCACTGTGACGGGCATGTGCATTTGTGCCTCCGACTGTTTTACGAAAAGTTCGGACTTGCCCGCCAAAACGGACTCGTCATCCTTTAACCAATACTGAATCTTTTTGCGGACCCGCGTTGTGATTTCCTTCCCGAGGGAAATAAAATCATTCAAGGTATCCTTTTCCAGTAGTGCCGTGTTAAAATCGAACACATCCAACTCGGCCACAGCGGCCAAATCCAAAATATGTTCACCTATGGCAACACCCACTCGCGGGCTTCTGTCTTTAGTGGAAAAAATCCCAAAGGGAATATTGTGAATCGAAAAATCTGAGTTTTCAGGTATTTCTATGATCATTGCATGTTGTTTGTGTCATTCCCGCCTCCGCAGGAACCTATTTTTTGTCATTTCGAACGAATGTGAGAAATCTGAACTTTAGATTTCTCAATCGCTTCGCTCATTTCGAAATGACTTGTAAAACAATCAATTTTGCTCCAACCACGATTTATAATACTTGCCATCATCAATTTTGAGTGCGTTCTCCGTAACCTGCAATGGTTTAAAGGTATCGATCATCACGGCCAATTCTTCCGTACCTTTTTTGCCAATACTTGCTTCATAGGTGCCAGGATGTGGTCCGTGTGGAATACCCGCAGGGTGCAATGAAATATACCCTGGTCCAATGCCTGTGCGGCTCATAAAATCACCATCCACGTAGTACAATACCTCATCCGAATCTATATTGGAGTGATTGTAGGGTGCTGGAATGGATTTTGGGTGATAATCATAAAGTCTTGGGCAGAAGGAACACACCACAAAAGCACCTGTCTCAAATGTTTGGTGCACTGGTGGCGGTTGATGTATGCGTCCCGTTATGGGCTCAAAATTATGAATGGAAAATCCGTAAGGATAATTGTAACCGTCCCAACCGACTACATCAAAAGGATGTGAGGCATAGACCAATTGGTGCAACATGCCCTGCTTTTTGATTTTCATCAAAAACTCTCCTTTTTCATCAAAAGTTTGAAGGTCTTGTGGCAATTTATAATCCCGCTCGCAGAAAGGTGAGTGTTCCAACAATTGTCCGAACCAGTTTCGATAGCGCTTTGGGGTATAGATGGGGTGGAAGGACTCGGCATACAAAATGCGGTTGTCCTCCGTATCAAATTCGATTTGATAGATCATCCCTCGTGGAATGATGAGGTAATCCCCATATTCAAACGGAATATTCCCTAAAAAGGTTTTTAAAGTTCCCGAACCTTTGTGGATAAAGAGCATTTCGTCGGCATCGGCATTTTTGTAGAAATAGTCCGTAACGGATTTTCTGGGTGCCGCCAAGCCTACATGAACATCGTTGTTCACCAAAAGAGGTTCCCGCGATTCCAAAAAATCATCCTTTGGAGCCACATCAAAACCGATGAACTTACGACTGGTAATGTTCTTTTCCACGGCAATTTTCGGACTCACGTCCAAGGCCTTCCCAATTTCCTTGACCTGCGTAGGTCGGTGAACATGATAGGAAAGCGAGGACATCCCATCGAACCCGATAGTCCCAAAAAGCTGCTCGTAATAGAGCCCGCCGTTCGGTTTCTCGAATTGGGTATGCCTTTTTTGCGGAATTTTCCCAAGTTTATGATAGATAGGCATTGCTTTAATTTTTAGTGACAAGTATTGAGTGATACGCTCCAAATCTTAACACTTACAATTTACAATTTATCAGTGCAATGTGCCACGAAGCTCTTGCTCACGCTCTATGGCTTCGAACAGTGCTTTAAAGTTACCTTTTCCAAACGACTGTGCACCTTTTCTTTGGATAATTTCGAAGAACATCGTTGGTCTCGGTTCTACGGGTTTGGTAAAAATTTGCAATAAATACCCTTCATCATCGCGGTCCACCAAAATGCCCAATTCTTTCAATGGGGCAATATCCTCGTCAATTTCACCAACACGGTCGGTTACCGCATCATAATAGGTTGCTGGAACACGTAGAAATTCGACTCCTCTGCTTCTAAGGTCGCGAACGGTTTGGATAATATCGTCGGTGGCAACAGCAATGTGCTGAACGCCTTCGTCTTCATAAAAATCCAAATATTCTTCTACTTGTGATTTTTTCTGTCCTTCGGCTGGCTCATTGATCGGAAATTTGATGCGTCCGTTTCCGTTGCTCATCACTTTGCTCATCAAAGCGGTGTATTCGGTGGAAATATCCTTGTCATCAAACGAAAGAATATTTTTGAATCCCAACACGTCTTCATAAAACTTTACCCAATGGTTCATTTTGTTCCACCCCACGTTGCCGACCATATGGTCAACAAATTTTAAACCAGTAGGCTCTGGGTTATAGTCAGGGGTTTCCCATTTTTTATAGCCAGGAAGGAATGTTCCGTTGTAATCCTTGCGTTCCACAAAAATATGGACGGTCTCGCCGTAGGTATGGATTCCTGCGCGCACCACTTTTCCATTCTTATCCTCTTCAACTTTCGGCTCCATATAGGATTTGGCACCGCGTTCCATGGCATTGTTATAAGCTATGGTGGCATCATCTACCCAAAGGGCTACGACTTTTACGCCATCCCCGTGCTTATCGATGTGTTTGCCGATTTCGGTTCCACTTTTTAAAGGAGAGGTCAGCACCAATCGGATTTTGTCCTGTACTACGACATAACTTTCTCGGTCGCGTAGGCCAGTTTCCAGACCTGCCTGTGCGTAGGATTGAAAACCGAAGGCAGTTTTATAAAAGTGTGCTGCCTGTTTGGAGTTGCCAACGTACAGTTCAATATAGTCGGTACCATTAATGGGCATAAAATCTTCGGATGTGTTTGCTTTTTTTGGGATTGTAGATGTTTCCATGGGCTCTATTTTTTTATTGTTCAGTTCTATTTTGTTGCATCAACAACAAAAATAATAATTTTGGGACACGAAAACGATTTTACCTACTCAATTTTGAGTTAAAATTTTTGATGCTCTTTGTCAATGGCATTTGTGAAAATTGGAATTCCTATTTTTGTGGCTATTCTTTGATGCATGCTCAGTCGTATAGATGAAATACAGGGGATGGGGTTCCATTTGGATTTGGTGCTCCGAAAGATTCAAAAGGCATACTTGCGTACTTTTGATGAGCTCGGGGTGGACACGACCATAGAGCAATGGGTGATTCTTTATCAAATTCATCAATTGGGCGAAGATGCCAGTCAACGGGACATTGTAAACGAAAACTTTCGGAACAGGGCCACGACCTCACGTGTAATTGCAGGTCTGGAGCGTAAAGGCTGGATTTCCAAGACCCGTTTTGATGGCGATCAAAAACGGTTTAAGTTGGAGCTTACCCCAAAAGGACAAGAAATCCTCGACATTACCTTGCCCAGTGCCTTGGCTTTACGGAAGCTTGCCGTGAAAGATGTGGATGCATCGGAATTTGAAATCTTTTTAAAGGTTTTGGACAGAATCGGGGAGAACTACGGCGAAGATCAGCCCCAATAATCGAACATCAATTTGGTGATGGTCGCCAAGCCTATCAACAAAATAAAGATCAAACTGAGCCTACGAAATTTTTCTTGGGGGATATATTTTAAAATTCTTTTCCCCAAATAGGTGCCCACCAATCCGATGGCAAATAAAAAGGGAAGGTACATCAACTCTTGTTTGCCAATATACCCATTGCCATAATAAACAAAGGTTCGTGAGAAATCGATCATAAAATCGATGAACGCCGAAGTAGCGATAAAAGCGCTTTTTTCCAAATTAAAGGCGGCCATGGTAAGTCCGCGAATGGCCCCTCCCGTTCCCAGAAGTCCAGCCGAAAAACCCGATAGCGACCCTCCAATAATGGAATTCTTTTTGTTGGGAAGGACGACAATCTCACTTTTGATAAGGAACAGCAGACTGAAAACGACCAGAAAAACACCCAATACAATTTCAAGGACTGCACTATTGGCTATTTTGGATAGAAACCCACCGATAATGACAAAGAGCACGGACGGAACCCCGATGTAGAGCAGTAATTTTTTGTCCAGTCCTTTTTTGAACAGGAAAATCTTGCTGATGTTACTGGACAAATGAAAAATGGCCGTCATTCCCAGTACGGAGTAGAAATCAAAATAAAAATTGCCGATCGGTACAAAGAATACCGAAGAGCCAAAGCCCCCGATGGTCCCGATAATTTCCGCGACCAACGCCAACAGTAAAAAAATGTAGTCTACTTTCATTCGTTTGAAAGATAGTGTGGTTTGCTGTATCGTATTTGATTTTGTGTCATTTTAACCAAAATAAATCTTAAAATCAGGTTTTTGTGTTAATTGAGCATATAAACTGGATAATCTATTAGACGTCAGGGTAGGAAAACTACCCCAACTTTGTACCTGTATAACTTTTGATATACAATTGCTATGAAAAAGAATAATTTTTATCCAACAATATGGTCAACAGCACCATACACCCCGAATGTCCTTGCCGATTGGTATGGCTCGGAGAACAAAGGAGCAGAGTTGATTTTGTCCAATGAGGCCGCAACGGCTTATCATGTTTCAGAAATGACATTGAACATTACCAAGTTTTCAGCAATAGATGAACAAGGTAAAGAACATTTTATAATAGATTTTCCCGGTCAAAACCCGGTAACTTTCAAGGGTATCGCATCTGGGAGCTTTATACGTTCCAAGAGCGTTCTTTCTTTGCCCAAAGGTAAATACACAGCATTTCGTTTTTATATGGCGCAATGGGGCAATCAATTTATTTACCAAGATGGGATAGAGGAGTCTGCCAATACTTTTAATCGATTGGATTTTAATATCGAAGACGGTTTTGCAGTGGAGGAGAACAATGCTCCCGAAGTTAAATTGTGGTTTGACTTTGCTCCCTATCAGTGGAAGCGACACTTTAAACCGCTTACGGATTTGTTTATTGGGAGTAAAAGTCAAAAACCACGATTGGCCAATAGTTTTGGCAATTGATTGATTAAGCTATGAAAAGGAATGAAAAAGGCACCGTTTGGGTGCCTTTTTTATTTTTAAACGGTCCGTTACGAAATTTCTATCGGCACACCGTAGTAAAAGTTATTGAGTATCGAGTCCATTTCTTCCCGACCCGCAACAATATTTTCGATTTTGTCCCAAAGTTCCTCTGGAAGCAGTCCGCGCAAAGGCTGTTGCTGTTTGGTAATGTTCCCAAAGACCTTTTTGATCTTGTTGTCCCAGACCTTGTAGTATTTCAATAGGTCGTCGGGGTACACGATCTTTCGTCGGGTTCCTTCGTCGGCCGCCCGAAACGGCAAAGGAATGTTCAGGTAACCGTAATCATCGGTCAATTGTTCCCCTGGGTGAATGTCCCTGATGGCAATTTCAAAATCGTAGGCCGTGGTAAGGCAGTTGGAATTGAAACTATGGTTTACGTACCTTCCGTTGTCCCAACATAAAATGTAGTTGCCCTTGTTGTTTCGAAAAGTATAGGTGTCCAATATATTTTGATAGATCGGTGCCATCTGTTGCAATTCCAAGGGAGTGAATTCTCGGTCCAATTGGTCCAATACCCATGTAACGGTTCCCGCGGGAATAAACTTTGTAGCGACCACGCCGTACCCTATTTCGTTACTGATAAAGCGTAGTTCTGTATCTGGATGAATCATTTTATATATAATGAATTTTTGAATGAAGGTATAAAATTGTTCGATCCGTAGATTGAAAATTTACAGGGGTGCGCTATGGTTCAAATTAAATGCTAACTATATTGATTTTTAGTGAGTTGATTCAGCTTATTCAGTACTTCATACACTGAAAAACTGCGGGCAAACCGATGCATTTCCTTGCTGCCCGCCTTGATGATGACCACAGGCAGCGTAAATACCATGGACTGTCCAGTAAATTCCGTTTCTTCCTCCACATCCACCACGCGAATGTTGACCTCGGGAAAGTTTTCTTGGACGGCTTCCAATAGTTTTGGTTTCAGCACCATGCAGACACCACAGGTTTTACTCGTAAAATAGATAAGTTCCATCATCTATGTTGCAATGGGGTCTTATTCCTAATAATCCGAATATTCGGTGGGGTACAACAACCAGATATCCGCATGGGACACATTGTTTTCATATTTGGACATGGCAATGAGTTCTTTCCACTCAGGAGAGTCGACAAAAGCCTCCCAATTTTTATCTCTGGTGGCCATATCGGGATGGGTGGTCATATACATTAAATTGGGCATTTTGGGCCCTGAAAGTACTTCGCCATAGAACACAGCGTTGAAACCTAATCGGTCAAAAAGTTTGACTTCCCCACCAGCGTTGAACATATCCACTTTGTTGCGATAGTATTGTTCCGTGGGCGACTCGTAGCTTCGCAGTTCGTAAATCCGTTCGGCGCGTGGACCGTCCAGATCGGGAGTTCCCATCTGCGGCATGTCCGAGAAGGCCTGCATTAGGATGGATTCTATGTGACTGTAGGGCGGATTATCGTAATTCGCATCGATGTAGGCACTGCCAGCAGCTAGGTAGGTGCTGTCCTCAAGAATTTTATTTTCCAACGCCTGAAAGTCATCCAAACTTTCAAAGGGCAATAAAACATAAGTTTTCTGCACCGTATCGGTTTCCGTGACCCTTGATTTGAACACTCCGACCTTGTCGATGCCCTGTTTTTTTACCGCAGGTATGAACGCATTTTTGAGATAGGCATCGGTAGCGTTGACCTGCTCTTCGGAGCCAAAAGAGTAGATTTTAAGTTGATAAAACTCCCGTTGCTCCTCTGTCGATTCGGGGATTTCTGCATTGGCAGTGGTTTCGGGATTTGGATTGCCGCAGCTTGCTATGGCCAATGCGACCAAAAGCATGATTAGTTTAATAATTTTCATCTTAGTCCAGTTTAGTTTGATAGGATATGGTCTTTTGTTTCAAAAATGACATTTCAAGATAGGGATTTATTTGATCACAGCGGGAATGATCATCTACTGACAGATGGTTTGCTTTTAAAGGCCAGCGCCATCAGACCAAGAAGCGGTCCCAAAGCCAAAATCATGTACACCGAATTGGAACTTGTCCACGTTCGCATTTCATTCAGCAATTGAATACTGAAAATGGTAATGGCAAAACCTACGCAGTTTATAATGGTGAGCGCCGTTCCTTTTATTTCCGTGGATGCATTTTGTGCTACAAGGGTGGAAAACAACGGTGAATCTGCAATGACCACCATCCCCCAAAAGATGAGAAAAGCAACAAAAAGCACGTCGGATTCTTGACCAAATAGCAAAGGGGAAACCAAACAGCAAAAACACGAAAGTAGGAGTGCCATAAATGCCACTTTTTTGGTCCCGATGGATTGGGCGAGATACCCGCCTAAAACACAGGCCAATCCTCCGATTCCTATGATCAGAAAGGACAGGAAAGGAATATTGAACTTGGTTTGTGGATGCAACAGGGCGTAGGTCTGCAGCATGATGGGAACGAAGGCCCAAAATGCGTAGAGTTCCCACATATGCCCAAAATACCCGAAAGCTGCCGAGCGGAAGCTTTTGTTCTGAAATACGTTTAAAAAAGCGGACAATTGTAATTGTTGACTTTGTTTACGGTATGGCCCGTTGGGAACAAGCGTGACCATTAAAGTTCCACCCAATAGGGATAGGAACGAGGTTGAAACTATAACGGCTTTCCAAGAAAAGGTATCGGTCATTTCTTTTAACAAATGCGGAAATGCAGTGCCTACCACGAGCGCACCAACCAAATATCCCAGTGATTTTCCGAGACCTTTTTCAAAATAGTCTGCCGCTATTTTCATTCCTACGGGATAGATGCCCGCGAGGAAAAAGCCCGTAAAAAACCGAAAGGAGAGGAGACTCCCTAAGCTGTTACCTTCCCAAACCACCCCCAAATTGAAAAGTGCTCCCAAAACAGCACAGGAAAAAAATACCTTGGATGGGGAAAACCTATCCGCAATGGATAAAATGGCAAAGACCAAGGTGCCGACGATAAAACCAAACTGGACCGCAGAAGTCAGGTGGCCTATCGCACTTTCGTTTAACCCAAACGTGGCCACCAAATTGCGCATAACCCCATTGCCCGCAAACCAAAGCGAAGTACAGCAAAACTGCGACAACACGATGATGGGGAGGATGCGTTTGGAGGGTTTCATCTCATTGTTTCTAATAAAAGATTTAACTGCGAAACCTTAATCTGATGACAATAGAAAAAAGAATATTGATAACAATATGTATAATCGGAAATAATATGATAAACCATAAACTTCTAATGCCATATTCGTCGTGACCGATAAAGGGAGGATTGCCATAAATCAAATAAAAAGTATATATAATGAACAATAAAGTATTTAACCCAAAAGATAATTTGTTGTTCTTCCATTTTGATAGCATGGGAACATTGATAATCCATAGGATTCCAATGACGAGAACAATCAAAACGAAAAGGTATGCCAAAACCATCATGTGAAAAGTAGTTTAACTTACTTCTTTAATATCAATGCGCCTCCAACCAATTCTCACCGATACCCACTTCCACATCCAAAGGAACGGACAGCTTATAGGCGTTTTCCATTTCGGACTTGATGAGCTTTTTCATTTCCTCCAGTTCGGGCTTGTAGCAATCGAACACCAATTCATCATGTACCTGCAACAACATTTTGGTCTTGTATTTACCTTCGGAAAGCTTTTTATGGATGTTGATCATCGCAATCTTGATGATGTCCGCAGCACTCCCCTGAATGGGGGCGTTCACCGCGTTTCGTTCCGCAGCCCCGCGCACCACTTGGTTCCCCGCATTAATGTCCTTTAAATACCTGCGACGGCCCAACACCGTTTGCACATAGCCATTATCACGGGCAAAATCGACCTGTTCGCTCATGTAATTGCGCAACTTGGGGTAGGTCTTGTAATAGGTATCAATAAGTTCCTTCGCCTCTGAACGGCTCAAATCTGTTTGGTTGCTCAATCCAAAAGCAGACACCCCGTAAATGATCCCGAAGTTGACCGTTTTGGCATTGCTACGCTGTTCGCGGGTCACTTCGTCAATCGGTACGTTAAAAACCCTGGATGCAGTGGAAGCGTGAATATCCTCTCCATTTTTAAAAGCGGAGATCATGGTGTCCTCTTCGCTCAAGGCGGCAATAATACGCAACTCTATCTGTGAGTAATCCGCAGCCAAGAGCACATAGTTTTCATCCCGTGGGATAAAGGCCTTCCGCACCTGTCTGCCACGTTCGGTTCGGATGGGTATATTCTGAAGGTTCGGGTTGTTGCTGCTCAAACGGCCCGTAGCGGCAACGGTTTGCATATAATCGGTATGTACGCGGCCTGTTTTTTCCTGAACCTCGTTCGGCAGGGCATCCACGTAAGTGCTTTTTAGCTTGGCCAATCCACGGTAGTCCAACACGTTTTGGATGATTTTGTGGTCCTTGGCCGAGTAGGAGAGCACATCTTCCGAAGTGGAAAACTGGCCCGTTTTGGTTTTTTTGGGTTTGTCCACCAGCTTGAGCTTATCAAATAGGATGTCCCCCAATTGTTTGGGAGAGGCAATGTTGAATTCCTCGCCCGCTTCTTTATAAATACTTTGCTCCAGTTCCTTGATGTCCTTGTCCAACTGCTCCGAAAGTCCGCCCAGATAATCCTTGTCCAGATTGATGCCTTCCAATTCCATATCCGCCAACACGCGAAGCAACGGGATTTCAATTTCAGAGAACAGTTTATCCGTATGGGCATCTTTGAGCTCTGGCGTAAATTTTAGCCCCAATTGAAAGGTAACATCGGCATCTTCCACCGCATATTCCGTTTGTTTTTCCAAAGGAACGTCCCGCATATTGAGCTGATTTTTGCCTTTTTTGCCAATGAGCTCTGTTATGGAAATGGGCGTATAGTTGAGGTACGTTTCTGCCAATACGTCCATATTATGGCGCATATCGGGGTTGATGAGGTAGTGGGCCAGCATGGTATCGAACAGTTTGCCCTTGACCTCTACGCCGTAGTTTTTCATCACTTTGATATCGTACTTGAGGTTTTGTCCCACTTTTTCAATGGCTTCGGATTCAAAAAACGGACGCAGTTTTTCAATCAAAGGTCTTGCATCGTTCTCATTGTCTGGGAAGGGCACATAAAACCCTTTGCCTGGCGACCAACTAAAGGCAATCCCGACCAATTCGGCTTCCAACGGATTGAGGGACGTGGTCTCCGTATCAAAACATACCGAAGGTTGTTTCATCAGCATGTCCATAAAAAGTTCCATGCCCAGACCATCTTGCACATTCTGATAAAAATGGGGCACATCGCCAATCGTCATTCGGCTGTTCACATCTTTGATGGTGGCCGCCGCTTCGGAAGGGTCACCGCCAAATAGGGTAAACTGACCGCTTCCCGCCACTTTGGCTTCTTCTTTGGCCGTTTTGGTATTGGTCACTTGGGTACTGGCTTCCGCCTCGCCCGTAAATATTTTGATGAATTGGTCTTTCAGTCTGCGGAATTCAAGTTCTTCAAAAATCTCTTGGACTTTTTCGGCATCGGGCGGACACATTTCGTAATCCTCCGCATGGAATTGTACATCGCAATCCGTTTTGATCTCTGCCAATTTTCTGGACAATCGTCCCAACTCGGCATTCTCTTCCACCTTCTCCTTCATCTTGCCCTTGAGCTTTTCGGTATTGGCCAACAAACCTTCCATGGAATCGAACTGCTCAATAAATTTTTTGGCCGTTTTGTCGCCTACACCTGGGAGTCCTGGAATATTGTCACTGGCATCTCCCATCATCCCCAAATAATCGATTACCTGTTCGGGACGCTTAACACCGAAACGTTTCTGTACTTCGGGGATGCCCCAAATTTCGATACCGTTGCCCATTCGGGCGGGGCGGTACATAAAAATGTTTTCGCTCACCAACTGACCAAAATCCTTGTCGGGTGTGACCATAAACACCTTGTAATTTTCCTTTTCGGCCTGTTTGGCCAAGGTACCGATAAGGTCATCCGCTTCGTAACCCTCCAATTCCACCACGGGAATTTTCATGGCCTCCAAAATTTGTTGGATGTAGGGCACGGCGATACGAATGGCATCGGGTGTTTCATCACGGTTTGCTTTATAGTCCTCGAACATTTCCACACGTTCCACGCTGCCTCCTTTATCAAAAGCAACCGCCAAATGGTCGGGCTGTTCGCGTTTGATCACATCAAAAAGGGAATTCATAAATCCCATAATGGCAGAGGTGTCCATTCCCTTGGAATTGATTCTTGGGTTTTTGATGAGGGCGTAGTAGCCGCGAAAAATAAGCGCGTAGGCGTCTAGTAGGAAAAGTCTTTTTTGGTCGGACATTTTATTCGGTTAATAATGTTCAATAAACAGTTAGCAGTGCCCAAAATAAAGTGGGGGATTAAAAGTACGAATTGCGATTAAAAGATGTGAGAATTGAGATAATTAGATTTGAGAATGCAGCTTTAAAAGATACAAGATACCAGAGTCAAGGCATCTTGATTCCAGGAGCAAAGCGGTCTTGATTCTTTCATCTAACATCGCAGCGGTCTTATGCCTATTCATAAAAACTGGTCACTTCACGGTTTTCGTGCCCGTTCTCGGAATACTCCCGATACGTAAACCCGGGATGCACGCAGTAACCGCCCGTTTCCCCATTTTTGTTGATGGCCAAGAACCCGATTTGGAAATCTTTTCGGCCCTCGTTTTTCTTCATGATGCGTTTTACACCTTCCTCACAGGCTTCTTGCGGACTTTTTCCTTGACGCATGAGTTCCACGATCAAAAAACTGCCCACGGTACGGATGACTTCCTCACCAACTCCTGTGGCCGTGGCACCGCCCACTTCGTTATCGATGAAAAGTCCCGCGCCAATAATGGGGGAGTCCCCAACACGCCCAGCTACTTTGTAGGCCATGCCGCTAGTGGTACACGCTCCAGCAATGTCACCGTTGTCGTCAATGGCGAGCATGCCAATGGTATCGTGGTTTTCTATGTTGATGGTGGTCTCGTATTTGGAGGTTTTCAGCCACTCTTCGTATTGTTTTCGTGTACTTTCGGTAAACAGGTCTTCTTTTTTAAAACCTTGTTCGTAGGCAAATTTTTCGGCACCCTTGCCTGCTAAAATGATGTGAGGTGTTTCTTCCATCACCTTTCGGGCCACGGAAACGGGGTGCACAATGTTCTGCATGCAGACCACGGAACCGCAATTGCCATCTTTGTCCATTATGCAGGCATCCAAAGTCACGTTGCCATCACGATCGGGACGACCGCCTTTGCCCACGGTCTCATTGGTTTCGTCAGCTTCTTCGACCCTAACGCCCTGTTCCACGGCATCAAGGGCGTTGCCACCCGATTTTAAGACTTCCCAGGCCTTTTCTGTGGCGTTAAAAAAGTTCCAGGTGCAGACCACAATCGGTTTTACAGCGGTTTGTGCAGAAATGGTGGAAGCTGGGGCAACTTCGGGCTTTGTGTCCGTTTTACAGGCGACCAATGTGGAGGCGGAAACCAGTCCAGCAGCAGACAGACTGGAATTTTTGATGAATTTGCGTCGTTCCATGGGTTGGTATGTTTAATTTTAAGGGTTATAAAGATACAATATGATCGTAGAAGTGTGTGCCAATTCCTTGGAATCGGCAAGGAATGCCGAAAGGGCAGGAGCGAATCGAATTGAACTTTGTTCGGAGCTTGGTGTTGGCGGTGTTACCCCATCCGCAGGATTGATTCAATTGGTGAAAAGGGAGTTGTCCATTCCCGTTCATGTTCTAATTCGTCCGAGGGGCGGACATTTTACGTATTCCGATGCTGAATTTGAAGTGATGAAGGCCGATATCTTGGCATGTAAGGCCCTAGGAGTGCATGGTATTGTTTCGGGGATTTTGATGGATGATTTTTCGTTGGATGTTGAACGAACAAAAACTTTGGTGGAATTGGCCAAGCCGATGCATTTTACCTTTCATCGTGCGTTTGATTGGGTGGCCGAACCTTTGGAAGCCATCCAACAGCTTGAAGCGATTGGGGTTCAGACCATTTTAACTTCTGGCGGCGAACCATCCGCAGAAAAAGGAATCAAAAATTTGGAGTTTTGGCAACAAAAAACACCCATGACCATCATGGCAGGAGGGGGAGTGTCACCAGGGAACGCATCAAAATTTAAAGACATTGGCCTCCGTGCCATACATTGTTCGGGTACGTCCTTCGGAAATCCGATTGCGCTGGATGGGAAAATCAGTATGAACTCCGCCAAACATTTAGTGGAAGATGAGGTGGCCGTTTCGAATTTGGAAACACTGACCTCGATTGTTCGAGCCGTTAAATAATAGTAAAAAGCACTGCTAAAAAGCAGATTAGCTCTAATTTTGTAAAAAAATTGTATGTCCCGATTTATCATTTTGGCAATTCTTTACTTGGTGTTGGCCGTCTACGGTTTTCAAGCATTCCGTACGCTTTTCAAGAGTCCGTTGATGCATTGGGCCTACATTGTACTGTTTTTGGGTGCCTTGATTTTTTTGACCATCAAGGTTATGACCTATGACGAGGGGGATGGATTTAAAGGAACTGCTGCCATTGCAGGCACCATTTTCGCTGCATTCTTTTTATTGGCCCTGGTGTTGGGGTTCTTCCTGTTGTTGGAGGATATTGTAAGGCTGTTGGGCTTCGGTTACAATAAAATTGTAGGTGTTTCCAATCCTGATGCAGGGTATTTTCCATCACGCAGAAAATTTATAAGTGGCATTGCGCTCGGTTTGGCGGCCTTGCCTTTTGGAGCGTTGTTGTATGGAATGTACCGTGGAAAATACAACTATCAGGTGTTGAAGTATGAGCTGGAATTTGATGACTTGCCCGATGCTTTCCACAATTATCAGATTACCCAGATTTCTGATGTGCACAGCGGTAGTTTTGACGATTACCAGAAAGTTGAATATGGGGTAAATCTTGTAAATGAACAGAAGAGCGACGTCATTTTTTTTACAGGTGATATCGTGAACCTAAAGTCCGATGAGCTGGAACCATGGAAAGAGATTTTCTCCCGTCTGGATGCCAAGGATGGTGTATACTCCATTTTGGGCAACCACGATTATGGGGATTACGCCGTTTGGGATACGGAGGAAGACAAGGAAGAGAATTTGGAATATCTCAAGACCATGCAAAAGGACATGGGTTTTGATCTGCTCTTGAATTCGAATCGGTTTTTGGAAAAGAATGGGGATAAGATTGCACTGGTAGGAGTGGAGAACTGGGGCCGCGGCGGATTTAAGAAGGCGGGTGACCTCCAAAAGGCCAAAGAAGGTGTTTCTCCCGAAGATTTTAAAATATTATTGAGCCATGATCCTTCCCATTGGGAAGATGTGGTGATCCATGACGACTACCATTTCCATTTGACCTTGAGCGGACACACCCACGGCATGCAGTTCGGGGTGGAAATTCCAGGTTGGGTAAAGTGGAGCCCCGTTAAATGGCGTTACAAATATTGGGCGGGCATTTATAAAGAATTGGGACAGTTCATCAACGTGAACCGAGGTTTCGGATTTATTGGATACCCGGGCCGTTTTGGAATTTGGCCCGAGATATCCGTAATCACTTTGAAGAAGAAGGGATTGGCCTAAGTACAGGGTCACTTCAACCAATTGAAGACATCTTGCATAAATTCTTGGCATTGATAATCGTCCACGCCTTCCCAACTGGTCATATAAAGTGAAACCATGGCTTCGCCCATGACCACTAGTTTTCCTCCTTTTTTGGTCTTCACGTAGGCAGCAGCAGGATAAGCCTCACCCAATTCATCTCCATAAACAAAAGGAGTTCCACCGATTACTTTTCTGGCCTCATGATAGGATATTTTTAATGGCTCCTCGTGTATTTCCCCTTTTATGGTATGGCCGCCCGGTAGTTTATCGGGTATGGCATCTCCATATTGGATGCCGTAGGGCGCGATGAGGTCGTTAACATTTGTGTCGCTCAACGATGACCAATACTCACTGTCCATAATGATAAATAAACTTCCGCCCGCATCAATAAACTTGTGGATGGCCTTGACCTCTTTTTCGGTGTACTGTTTTTTGGGAATGTGGATGTAAAGGATATCAGTATCCGACAACATCTTTGAATCTATTTCGGTTTTCGCATAATCCACTGTGGCGTTGATGGCTCTTGCTGTTTTGTAGAGTTCCTCTGTCATCATATAGACCCGACCGATTTTCTCATTCTCCAATTCCATGGATTTGGGGTCGTTCCAAAACACCTGATCATGCGCAACATCCATCAAAATATGAGTGTAATCATTCATTGTGTTCCGCTTTATGGAAATGTTTTTGAACCAGCCTTCACTGCTTTCGCCTACCCAAAGCCCAATTTTTCCGTGACCACTGACATTGATCTGTTCTTCGACCGTAAAAGTGGGAGTGGTTGAACCATTGACATAAACTTCCACTTTGGGATAATGGATTTCCAGTTTTACGTGGAACCAGTCATCTGGGGCAGGAGCGGGGTCGATATGGGTCTCATATTTTCCTGGGTGGTTTTCTCGCAAGGTTTTCCACTCCAGATGCGGCATGGCGATATACTGTACCATGTGCTCTCGTCTATTTTGATTCTGAAAGTTGAAGGGCCTGAAGTAAACGGCATCAAAAATGGAATTGTCCTTCCCGTTAAAGGCCACTCCAACAAAACTTGCTCCGGGCTTGTTCCTTCCTTTGATGTCGAGTTCAATGGTCCCGTTCTGAAAATCGGAACCTTTCAGCCATAAAACGCCATCCCCGGGTTTACCGTTCAAATGAATGACCCCGTTGTCAAAATCGACTTCCCTATTGTGGACTTCCCAATTTTTAGGATCATCAAGATTTTTGATGGTTTGCCCTAGAACGGAAAAAGAAATGGTCAATAAGAAAATGGATAATAAACATGTTTTTAAGGATTTCATTGTGTTTGTTTTTTGATTGAAATCCAAAACTAGCGCGGAACAAGGCTTGATGAGCAAGCAAAAGCCGATCAAATCGAGTTCAAAATTCGGTCATTTACCGAAAACCGAACAATTTTGGGCGAATATTAATATCTTCGAGTATGCTATGAAAAGCCCTGATAATTACCATATCGAATTGTGCATAAAATTGCTCGAAGAGAAATTTTCCTTCGGCAATGGGCACGGATATACCCAGAAGGATTTGGAACAGCTTTCCTCCTATATTGAGGAGCACACCGGGTACTATATCAGTTTGTCCACTTTAAAACGGGTGTGGAAGGGCACTTATAAAACACAGCCCCAAATTGCCACCTTGAACGCCCTTGTGGAAGTGCTTGGTTATAAAAACTGGCAGGATTTTAAAATTCAGCATCAAAAAGCCAAGGTTGAAGAAGAGGAAGGAGCAAAGAGAAGCAGATGGCCCTTTTATTTGGGAGTATCGGTAGTGGCGATTATTTTGACGGTGATCGTGTTTTCTTTTGGAGAAAGTGGGGCATCAAACGTAAAAATTAAGGGCCCCGTGAGTTTTAGTACGGATAAAACGGTTGCCAAAGGCGTTCCGAATACGTTTATTTTCGAGTATGACCTGAGCCATGTGGAAGCCGATAGTTTTTTTATCCAACAATCTTGGAATGCCTGGCGCAAGGAAGAAATCGACCCCAAAAAGGAGGTGTATGCTTCAACCTATTATGAAAGTGGTTTCCATCGAGCCAAATTGATTGCCAATGATGAGGTGGTCGCCACCCAAGCGGTCCATATTTTAAGCGATGGCTGGGAGCCACATGTTTATTACTCTGAAGCCGACGACAGATTCATCGATTTTAAGGGCGAGACATTTGTAAAGGATGGAAGATTGCATCTGCCTATCGAGCTGCTGAAAAAACGAGGTTTGGATACTTCCCGCTACTTTATGTCCCGCATTTCGCATAGCGATGACTATGGGGTCTCTTCCAATAACTTTGGATTCAAAACAAAAATCAAAGTGGACAAGGCATTGGAATCCAACTGTCCGTGGGTAAATGTTTTATTGATTACCACCGAGCATGTATTTTCGGCTAAGCTTGTCCGCAACGGCTGTGAAACGGGGGCCAGCTATAAATTGGGTGAAATTTACAAGTCCGGGAAGGACAATAACCTGTCCAAATTGGGAACTGACCTTTATAAATGGAATGATTTGGAGATAAAGGTCGAGGGAAAGAAGGCCACCCTTTTGTTGAATGGGAAGAAAATATATTCTGAAAATTACCAGGAGGACCTTGGAAACATTGTAGGTCTTTCCTATGTGTTTGAGAGAACCGGGTCCATTGATTTTGTTGAACTTACCGATGAAAAGGGAAAAGTAGTTTTCCAGGACGATTTTGAACTTTATGAGTAATGGAATTATGATGGCGCCCATCACAATTTAGTGTGAAGCAATGTCCAAAGCGTTGAAAGGCTGTAAAACATTCAACTTTTTTCTTATTTTTGACTGTAAACCTTAGAATACATGTCCAAATTCGGAGAACTTATAGATTTACAGGTCCCAGTTTTACTAGACTTTTATGCGGAATGGAACGAACAGTCCACCTCTATGCACCCAGTGTTGAGCGATGTAGCCGCTGCTCTTGGCGATAAGGGAAAGGTGATAAAAATCGATGTGGACAAGAACAAGGAACTTTCACAGGCACTCCGTATCAAAGGGCTGCCAACTTTAATGATATACAAAAAAGGAGAGATGGTCTGGCGACAGAGCGGAGAGCAAGATGCCAATACCCTGATCGGAATCTTAAATGAATATATTCAATAAAAAAAGCGAGGTTTTATCCTCGCTTTTTTTTATGCTATTCTTCTTCTGGAATTATAGAGTCCGGAATGCTGTCTGGGGCATCGATAGGAATGGAACCTTCCATGTCCGGGTCTATTGGAGGAATTGATTCGTCCATTACATCATCCTCTTCATCCACAAACTGGGAGAATTTGTCAATGTATTCATTGAAGATAATGGTTTCCGACTCTGCCAATTCTTTATCTCCATTTTCAATCAAAATGTCAATGTTTCTACGGTAGGCCTGCATATCGGATAGGATGTCGTCTATTTTATCGTATTGCTCATCCAAAGGAATGTTGGCGTAGTATTCCAAATGTTCTTGATAGACCTTTTTGAGCTTGCCGAAAAGCTCTCGGGCTTTTTGGGTTTCTCCCACTTTATAATAGCCATCTACAAATGGTTCAACAAAAGCATAGAAATAATAATGCTCCACGGGCATGTTTTCCATAGCAATATTGATGACATCCTTGGCCTCGTCAATCTTGTTTTCTGCAATCAAGGTTTCCATCAGGCGGGCCAAATTGCTTCTAAAAGAAAGTCCCTGTGAACGCGTTTGTGGATCGTGATAAATCTCATCGCTTCCTGCATTGCCCCATTCCCAATCCTTGACAATATCGTACATCAGATCGGTATCGATTCGGCCCATTTCAAAGGAATTTCGGTTTGGGGTTTTGATGGGTACCAATTTGTACACAAGTCCATCGAGTTGCAGATAATCCTTCATCCAGATGTATTCTGCACTGTCAAAACTACCTCCGGAGAAGTAGATGGGTCGTTTCCAATCGTTGTTGGCGATAAGGTCCAACATCAATATTCTGTTCTTGGGAAGTGCACCGGTTGGCAGGTCAATATCGATATAATCCACGATCAAAGCAGAATCCTTCTCTTTGACAAGGCCGCTTTCCAATACATTTTGTTTGTTGACAGGTATCCTGATTTTATTGGTGGGGTAGTACACAATATCCAAGGTGCTTTCTGAATAGTTGCTCAAATCGGCGCCTTGATTGGTCAAAATATGTCTGAATTTGGTCTGAGGCTTGTCGCTGCCAATCCAATTCATAAAATCTTTGATGTCCCATCTATTGTCTGTAATACCTTGATAGTAAATGGCATCCCTTGTTCCGTAGCTGTATTTGTCATGCGTCAATTGCGATGGTATAGGGTCACTTTCGTATGCTTTGCGCTTCATCTGGTCAATGTACCAATCTGTTGCAAAAAGGCTGGTATTGACCACGCGGACGTCTGTTCTATAATTCTCGATTTCTTGGGCGTACCATATTGGGAAGGTGTCATTGTCCCCGATTGTGAACAATATGGCTCCCGCATCTTCTTTGGTGGAATCTAGATAAGCTTTTGCCGTAGCTGGGGCCGTATATCGGTCAGATCTATCATGGTCGTCCCAGTTTTGAAAGGCCATCAACAACGGCACGGCCAAAAGACATATAGTTGTGATTGCCGGAGCCGCTATTTTGGACGAAACCAGTTTTTTGAATTCTTCAAACAGTCCGTATACACCGATACCTATCCATATACAGAAAACGTAGAAAGATCCTACCAGGGAATAGTCACGCTCCCTAGGTTGAAAGATGTATGGGTTGGTATAAAACTGTATCGCAAGCCCCGTGAACATAAAGAACACGAAGAGCACCCAAAACTGTTTTGGATTTCTGGATACTTGGAAGACAATGCCCAAGATTCCGAGCAATAGCGGCAGGAAAAAATAGGTGTTTCGACCTTTATTATTCTCCCAATCACTGGGCAGGTTGTCTTGGCTGCCCAACCGAATACTGTCAATAAAATTGATGCCGCTCAACCAGTTGCCATTTTCATCGTACCTACCTTGCATATCGTTTTGCTTCCCGACAAAATTCCACATGAAATAACGCATGTACATATAGCTGAACTGGAAATCGAAAAGGTATTCTACGTTTTGCCAAAGGGTAGGTGGCTGCACCTCAATATATTCTCCGAATTCCCTTAAAAAGCGTATATATTGTTCTGTATCCAGTTCTCCTTGAGAATAGGCCGTTTTGAATTGATTTACCGCCTGTCGAAGATCATTGTTGGATATGTATTCCGATTTTATCTTGAATTCCAGGGCGCCAAAATATTTCATATAGTTTTCGGCGTGTTGATCGCTCCACATTCTGGGCAAAAACCCTACGTGCTTTTCGTTGGGGCCTGGAATAGCTCCTTTGTAATGGTTTACGATAACATATTTGCCCGTTTCCAAGTCTTTTTCGTACTTCGGGCTATCATCCCTATCTTCTCCCGAAGTCGCAAAGGTGTCCGAGTAATAGGCTCCGTAAACAGGACTATCTACCCCTGGATATTGTTCCCTGTTATAGTAGGCCAGTAGTGCTCGGGCATCGGCCGGATTGTTCTCATTGACAACGGTTTTTGCATTTGCTCTAATGGGAAGCATCAACCATGAAGAGAACCCTAGGATGAGGAACATTAGACAAAGTACAACAATGTTGGCATTATAGTAATTGTGTTTTCGGGTGTACCTCAAACCAAAATAGAAGGCCGCAATAAACAAAAGTCCCATGATGATGGAGCCTGAGTTGAACGGAAGCCCAATTTCGTTGATAAAGAACACTTCGCTCCACCCAAATAGTTCAAGAACGTAGGTCAAGGAGAATTTATAGACCAAGATGAGTACCACTACAACGATTATGTTGGCCAACAAAAAGTTTTTAACCGTGGTGGTCTTATATTTTTTGAAATAATAGAGCAATCCAATGGAAGGAATCGCCAAGAAGCCCATGAACTGTATACCAAAGGTAAGACCTATTACAAAAGAGATGAGCATGAGCCATCGGTGACCTCTAGGGTCTCCCAAATTATCTGTCCATTTTAGGCCCAACCAGAGCAATAATGCCATCATAAAACTGGCCATGGCATACACCTCGGTCTCTACAGCGTTGAACCAAAAACTATCTGAAAATGTAAATGCAAGCGCTCCGACCAATCCACTGCCAAGGATGGCAATAGCCTTGCTGTTGGTCATTTCACTCTTTTTGGCAACCAACTTTCCTGTTAGGTTGGTAATGGTCCAGAAAGTAAACAATACGGCAAAAGCGCTGGATACAATGGATACAGCATTTACCATAAGAGCTATTTTCGTAGGGTCGCCAAAAGCGAACATGGCGAAGAAGGCACCTATCATTTGCAATAGTGGAGCTCCTGGCGGGTGCCCTACTTGCAACTTGGCAGAGGTGGAAATATACTCACCTGCATCCCAAAAACTTCCTGTGGGTTCAACGGTAAGGGCATATACTATAAACGCAATGGCGAAGGAAGTCCACCCAAAGATGGTATCCCATTTTTTGAAGTCTTTTGCAAACATAAGAGTTGGTTATTAACCGAATTGTGGCGAATTTAGTAAATCTAGAACAGAAGCCTAGCCCTTTTTGGAAAACCTTTAACACCCATGTTCAATAAAAATAGCGAGTATTCTTATCAAAAATATTTGTTGAAACCAAAGTTTGTTTTAAATTTGCACGCTCAAAAGCTGAATCAAATTTAGCTTTTATATGGTACTGGCCTATGGTGTAATTGGTAACACAGCTGATTTTGGTTCAGTCGTTCAAGGTTCGAGTCCTTGTAGGCCAACAAAAAGCCCCTTAAATCCGATGATTTAAGGGGCTTTTTTATTGTTATATTTTTTTGTTTAAACGATTTGCTTGTCCAGGCTGGGCATTGGCCTGTAGGTGTAGTATTGCAATACCTCCTCCAATGCCATTTTCAATGCTTTGTTGATGGGCATGATTTTGGAACCCATTTGATAATCGATTTGGTTCAGCTGCATGTAGTAATCCGTAAATACGGGAACATACATTCCCTTGGCAATCGCTTCGGAGGTGGCTTGATAATTTTCAGCCTGTTCCTCTTTGATTATTTTACAAGTGGCCAATCGCAGATTCCCGTACTTATCCTTGCTCGCGGCATAGCCAAAAAGCCTGCATATCAAACCCCGCTGACTATAACTGCCACAGTGGCCCTTGCTTACTATGGAGACCGGTGTCAACAAAAAACAAGTTCGATCTTGGGATGTGTTCAAAGACTCAAGGGCTTCTTCGGCCTTACCTGATAAAAATAACTGGAATGCCCATGGTAAAAATTCCAAGGGTGATGCATCAATGTTGGGATAGGTGCAACATTTTCCACAACCGGAAACACAACCAAGCTTCGATTTTTCCTGAAACTGTTGGGTTTCTTGCTCCAATTGACTGAATAACGCTTCAACCGATCGGACTTTCTGTTCTAGTGTCATTTATTGGACGGCGAAGGTATATCTTATTTTGATCCATGGCGCAAATATTTTTTTCAGAAAAAAAAGAGTGTTGTCTTCAAGAGTTGTGTCACTCAAAAAATAATTCCATATTTGAAACATCTACGCAGCATTTACCCCAAATCTTTTATTAACCTATTAAATGCGAAAGCGTATGAATGCATTGGAAAAAGCAAAAGCTGTAATCGATGGCTTTGACTTTAACGAAGAGCACATTGCCAAGTTCAATGAAAGTGCAGGAACTGAATTGAGTTCCGAAAGCCTAAAAGACTATCTTAAAAAATGGCTGCTGTACTATCTGATTCCAGAATTAACAGCGTATGATTCTGAAGAAGAGGTGCCATTGGGAACCACCAAACTTTACGGACTTCCCCATCTGCCGGATTCCATGGAATTTCCTGAGGATATGATATTTGCGGGCCAGTTCAATCTAGCCGAAATTAAGCCACACGACATTTTTAATGAGGTGCCCAAAGACTCTGGGATTTATTATTTTTTCGTAGATGTTAACGGTGTGGAATCTGAGGTATTTTTCTATGATGGCCCTGTTGATGATTTAAAAATACGGGAGTACCCTAATGGGGATGAATATGAATCATCCAAAATACTCAACCTAACGGGCAAGACTGAAGAGCTTTATTTACAGTCGGAGATTATTGGATGGTGGATAGGAGCTGAAGAAGAATATGATGCGTATGATCTAGCGACCATAATTGGGGCGGATGTTTTGAAAAGGTTGGAGGGGCTTTTACAAAAAGAAGCAGGAAGCTTCACTCTATATGATCATCTTGGCAGTCTTCCAGATGAATACTTTTTCGGAAAGCCTAGATATTATCAAGGAGAGGATGGGGATACCCCTGATTTTTATCCAGGCTTCTTTGGTTTTGAACCACCATGGCAGGAGGATTGTTTTCTAAATCTTAGTGTTTGGCAGGACAAGTGGTCAAAAAAATATTTTGGTGATATTGAAATAACCTGTTAGCATGCTGGAACATTAGGTAGCAATAAAAAACCCCGCAAATTTGACTTTGCGGGGTTTGTTTTTTTAAATGTTTTCTGATCAGTTTTTGTTCACTCGGTAAGTGATTCCCCTGTTGGTGATCACTCTTCCGTTCTTCACGGTCAATGTCGCTTGGTCGGAGGCTAGGGGAGGGCAGCTTCCGGACGAATTGGAAACAAGCACACGATATATGTAACCGTCTTTTGCGGAATCCGGAGTTGTAATGGTCAGGTTTGCGCTAGATGTTCCCGTGTATTCACTTCCGTCGGCAATAGGCACAAAATTACTTCCGCCATCGGTACTTACCTGCCATTGGTAAGTGTTAACATTGCTCGCGGTAACGGAAAAAGAACCATTGTTCCCCACAACCACGGTTTGGTCGGTTGGTTGGGTGGATATGCTAAATGGTGTTACGGTAATGGTTTGTTCCACGTCCAAGGTGTTTCCTGCCGCATCGGTAACCCTATAGGTTCGGGTAATAATTTCAGGATTGCTCACGCCATCACTTACATCGCCCACAAAGGTAACGATTGGATTTGGGTCACAATTGTCAGCTTCATCTGTAATAACGGTTACATCCGGTGAAGGAATATCGGAAGCACAATTTACCGTTATTGGCGAAGGTGCGCTGGCCGTAGGAGCTGTTGTTTCTACCGTTATTGTTGTGGTGGCAGCCAAATCAGGGTAAGGCGGGTCGCCGGGCATACCGCCATACTCCACCAAATATCCTTTGGGCTGATAATCGCCGCTTGCAGCCCCCGTATTGGATAGGTCGTTCCATGAACCTGGCAGTCCTACTCCTGGAGCTGTTATATGTGCATAATCTTCGTCTCCTGAATTATTAGGTTCGCCGGAGTTCCAAAATTCATATCCAAATGCTGTGCCCCCCGCGCCGCCTCTCCAAAACAGAGTGCCTGCTTCAGGGCCGGTTACCCAGTACCAATCACCTTCGGTCGCAGCATCACTTGCTCCTATCCATCCTGCTCCTGGAGCCTGTGAGCCCAAAAGATCGGATTCATCTTGGATGGAAATTGTGGCCAAGTATCCTTGTAGACCGTAGAATGTTCTTAATGCAGCGGCATTTCGTGCAGCTGTCCAAGTTATCCCTTCCGCTGCCACATATTCGTAGTAGTGCCCGGTGGATTCTATGTAGTTCGCTTCGTTCATTACTATGGAGAACGTCCGTGTATCCCCACCGTTTACAGTTGCGGTGGTTTGGAAAATCACACCAGCAATTGCGGCTTCGAATTCGGCCAATGCTGCTGGTCCCTCCAAGAACAATCTTCCTTCTGAGGTGTCCCAACTAGCTGTTATGTTGGGGTGTGTTCCTGTTAAGCTCAATACATCGCCTGATACATCGTAGTTGGAAGTAATTTGAATATAAACGGCGTCCAAGGTACTGCTGTCGGTATCGGTGATCTCTACGGTTTCCACCACGGGAATTGGGTCGCCTGGACAAAATGTTTGGTTTCCGGTTGCGGTTATGGATGGTGGGTCATTACCATCAAAAGTATCGTCCCTAAAATCTAAATCCCCTCCCGAGGTAACATCACCATCAGAGTCGGGCAACATCAAAGAGCCTCCGTTAGTGTTCAGTGGATTGTCTATGGTGCCCCCTGGGTCGGCGTATCCGGTTGTGGTGTCGATATTATTGTCCAAGCCATCATTATCGCTATCCGACCCTGAAAGTGTCAAAACTGCTTCGGTGGTGTCGGTGGTCCCATCATTGTCAGAATCCAAATCCATAAAATCAGGTGCTCCGTCCCCATCGGTATCTACGGGGGTGATTCCGCTGCTTTCGTATGCATCGTCTAGCCCGTTGTAATTGGCATCTATTCCCGAAGGTGCTATATAGTTTAAAGATGTTTGAGCCTCCACATTGTCCGGTATTCCATCTCCGTCACTGTCCAAATCCTGATAGTTTGGAATACCATCACCATCTGTATCAACCGTTGTGCAATCAACCGTGCCGCCATAGCTGGCACCGTGAACTCTAGCTCCTGTTTGGTATGCCATTACCCTAAAGGATTGAAAATTACTTTGTGATACATTAAAAGTTATTTCGGTAATCGACCCAGAGGGAATTGCGGTGGCATCAGCTAAGTAAGTGCCATTGGAATATTGGATTTGCATATCCGAAGTGCCCGAGGCTGCCGATAAAAACACGCTAACTGTAGTCCCTATTGGAATTGGGTTGGCAAATTGAAATGATATAATGGAGGCCCCTTCATAAGTAGATGTGGAGTTATAGGCATACGAGGTGCCGGGATTTCCTTCCGCATTGGATGGGTCTCTAAAATATTGAACGTTGGTCGCTGTTTGTACAAAGTTTCCTGAAGCTCCTCCACATTCATCAACATCCAAAATACCATCATTGTCATCATCGACATCAGCTGTATCAGGTACACCATCACCATCAAGGTCGGCACTACTTGCGCTACATGTTGAATATAATTTGGAAAAAGGGATGTTCTGTTTTGAAATGGATGGACCTTGATATGCTACTGATAGATTTTCTCCTCCTCCGTTTTCAAAGAATAGCACGGTGATATCGTGAAGTCCGGGTGATAAGGTTATGGTTCCCGAACGTTCTTGGGAACCATGTGCGCCATCGTTGTTCACTACCTGGGCCCCGTCGATGTATAATTTGGAGCCATCATCTGAAGTCGTGTAAAATGTGTAGCTTCCCTGTGTATCTATTTGGATGAATCCCGTGTACCTAATGCTAAAGTTATCGGTATCTCCCGGGTCTTCTTGATTTTGAAGCGCATCTACATCAAAACTAGTATAAGTACCAGAGCCGAGATATCCCGATGTTGGGATGTTGTCCACAGTGCTTCCGGAAGGTGAACTGTCGTAAAATTCAAAGTCAACCTCACCATTGCAAATACCGGAGATTCCCTTCACAGTTGCATTATCTATAAAATATTGCTCGCTATTATTGTCGTTGTCCATTCTAACCCTAATCTCTAAGGTAGAGTTGGCAGTGCTGGAAAATCCAAACCCATATGAAGAGTTTAAAGGATCGGAATTTGAACCGGATGCATTTACAAATTGTTGCCAAGAACCTCCATCAACCCGGTATTCGCCAATCATATAATCACTTCCATTTTCCATATCATTTGGGTCATCCACCCAAGTATCCATGCTAAAACCAATATAGTCGTATCCGGTAATGTCAATTGGGTTGACCTGCCAGGTCCGCCCTGCATCCAGATTTCTACCTCTTAACGAATTGTTTATTACCGACAACTTATTTCCTCCATTGGTAGTCCATGACGATGAAGAAGGTCCAGTTGCCGTACCGTTTTGAGTATCATTGGCGTAACTGTTGAAGTTTTCGCTCCAAATAGTGGTCTGTGAAAATGAAAGAAAGGTTCCCAACAGGAAAAACGCCAATAGTAGCATCCATCCACTGGGAAAATGATTCATCTTTTTATTAAAGAACGAGGTTGTGCCCATGTATTTATTTCAATCTTGCACAAAATTAACTGGTGCACAGAGGCTTCAAAATATTTGTTGTGAACGGTTGTAAAAGGAGTGTTAACATGGGGATATATGGAGAATGGCATGTTTTGTGGTCAAACTATATGGTTCGTTTGAATGAGATGTACGGGTTCGCATGCACCTTTTTTTATGATATGTATAAGGTAATTCATTGAAAAATAGATAGGGGAGGTATTATTTTTGTACGGGGAGGGGTTGCACAAGCGATATTATTTGTTGTATATTTGCAAAACTGAACGGATATAAAAGTATTCATGAGGGGACCTTGAGTCCCCTCTTTTATTACTTATTTCTCATTTTTATGTTGAAGGATAAAGTGGAATCGTTGCTGGGCAAGGCGTTGGAAGAGCACTCTTCCTTGTTCTTGGTAGATTTTAAAATGGGCAGCGACAACAGTATCAAAGTGGTTTTGGATGGTGATGAAGGGGTGAGTCTGCAAGACTGTATGAACATTAGCCGGGCCATTGAACATAATTTGGATCGCGAGGAAGAAGATTTTTCCTTGGAGGTTACATCGGCCGGGGCTACCTCGCCCTTGAGATTGCCCCGTCAGTACAATAAAAATGTTGGAAGAAAATTACAGGTCAAGACCACCTCTGGGCAATTGGAGGGTACATTGGTAGCGACCTCGACAGATAGCATTACCTTGGAGTGGAAGGCCCGTGAGCCTAAACCGGTAGGTAAAGGAAAAGTTACAGTACAGAAAAAGCAGGAAATCGCCTTTTCTGACATTCAAGAGGCAAAAGTTAAATTAAAATTTTAATTGTAGTAGAAAATGGAAAACCTAGCGCTCATCGAATCCTTTTCGGAGTTTAAGGACGATAAGTTTATTGACAGGGTGACCCTTATGGCGATTTTGGAAGAAGTATTCCGAAGTGCGCTAAAGAAAAAATTTGGTTCTGACGACAATTTTGATATCATTATCAACCCCGATAAAGGGGATTTGGAAATATGGAGAAACCGTGTGGTGGTTGAAGATGGGGAGGTTGAAGAGCCCAATGAGGAAATATCCTTGTCCGAAGCTAGAAAAATCGAGCCCGATTTTGAAGTTGGCGAGGATGTATCAGAAGAGGTAAAGCTTATCGACCTTGGAAGAAGAGCTATTTTGGCATTGCGCCAAAACCTGATATCCAAGATACATGAGCACGATAATACCACCATCTACAAGCAATTTAAAGACTTGGAAGGTGAGATATATACCGCTGAGGTGCATCATATCAGACATCGTGCAGTAATTTTGTTGGATGATGAAGGAAACGAAATCATCCTTCCAAAGGAAAAGCAGATACCTTCCGACTTTTTCCGAAAGGGAGATAACGTTCGAGGAATCATCGAAAGTGTGGAACTTAAAGGAAACAAGCCGGCCATTATCATGTCCAGAACATCGCCGATTTTCTTGGAGCAATTGTTCTTCCAAGAGATTCCAGAGGTGTTCGATGGTTTGATTACCATTAAAAAAGCAGTTCGTATCCCAGGTGAAAAAGCGAAAGTTGCTGTTGACTCCTATGATGATAGAATTGATCCCGTGGGTGCCTGTGTGGGTATGAAGGGTTCAAGAATCCATGGAATTGTACGGGAATTGGGCAATGAAAATATTGACGTGATCAATTGGACCAACAACCCGCAATTGATGGTGACTAGGGCTTTAAGTCCTGCAAGAGTATCATCCGTTAAACTAAACGATGAGAAAAAAACAGCACAAGTATACCTAAAGCCAGAGGAGGTTTCCAAGGCTATTGGTAGAGGTGGGCACAACATACGTTTGGCTGGTCAATTGACTGGTTATGAAATAGATGTGTTCCGTGAAGGCGTTGAGGAAGATGTGGAGTTGACCGAGTTTTCCGATGAAATCGAAGGCTGGGTAATCGAAGAGTTCAAGAAAATAGGATTGGATACCGCACGTAGCGTTCTGGAACAAGATGTAAAAGATTTGGCGAAGCGAACCGATTTAGAAGAGGAAACAATTCAAGAAGTCGTTCGTATCCTCAAGGAAGAATTTGAAGATTAGGCTTATATTAGCAGCGAAAATTTAGGGAAGTAAAATTATTTATGGCAGAAAATCCAACAATACGACTTAACAAAGTTCTCAGAGAATTGAACATTTCACTGGATAGGGCAGTCGATTACCTAGCCTCGGAAGGGCATGAGGTAGAAGCGCGACCTACCACTAAAATATCCAATGAGGTGTATCAAGTTCTGTTGGATGAGTTCCAAACGGATAAGAGTAAAAAGGTCGCTTCTAAGGAAGTTGGTGAAGAAAAGCGCAAGGAAAAAGAAGCTATCCGAATCCGTATGGAGAAGGAGCAGGAAGAGCGCAGGTTGGCCAAGGAGAAGAAAGAGGCTGAGCAGGAAGTGGTAAAGGCCAAGGCGGAACTTGCTGGACCAAAGACAGTGGGCAAAATCGATTTGGATAAAAAGCCAGAGCAGCCAAAGAAAGAAGAGCCAAAACAGCAAGAAGAAGCGCCAGTTCAGAAAGAAGAGGCACCAAAAGTTGAGCCAGAAAAAGCCAAAGAGACTGAAAAGCCCAAAGCTTCGGAACCGGAAAAAGCCGTAGAGAAAGAAAGTAAAGAAACTGAAACCAAGGAGGAAAGGGTTGAGGCGGAAAAACCAAAAGAGGACACGGAAAGCACTGAGTCGGGTACTATAAAGACCAATTATCAGAAACTTTCCGGACCTAAAATTACCGGTGATAAAATTGACCTTTCGCAGTTCAAGAAACCGGTGAAAAAGAAAAAGGAAGACCCCCAAAAAGGAAATAAGGGAGGAGCTTCATCCGATGCCGGAGAGCGCAAAAAGCGTCGTAGAAGAATAGTGAAGAATGGCCCACAAACTGGTGGGGGCAATAGAAATAGTAGGCCTGGAGTAGGTAGAAAGGGACAGCGTTCCAATGCACCTAAAGTAGAGCCTACAGAAGAAGAAGTACAAAAACAAGTAAGGGAGACCCTTGAAAAACTTCAAGGTAAATCCAGTAAAGGCCGAGGAGCCAAATATCGTAGGGAGAAAAGAGATCAGCACCGTCAACAAACGGAGAAAGACCTTGAACAACAGGAATTGGACAGCAAGATTTTGAAGGTAACGGAATTTGTTACCGTTAACGAGCTTGCTACCATGATGAATGTTTCTACTACCCAGATTATCTCGGCATGTATGTCCCTTGGTATTATGGTGACGCTTAACCAGCGTTTGGATGCAGAGACACTTTCTATCGTGGCCGACGAATTTGGTTACGAAGTAGAGTTCGTTACTGCGGAGATTGAGGAAACCATAGAGGAAGTCGAGGATAGTCCGGAAGATTTGAAGGCTCGTGCTCCGATTGTTACCGTAATGGGGCACGTTGACCACGGTAAGACATCCTTACTTGATTATGTTCGTCAGGAAAATGTGATTGCAGGGGAAAGTGGGGGAATAACACAGCACATTGGAGCCTACGGGGTTGCTTTGGATGACGGTCAGAAAATCACCTTCTTGGATACTCCCGGTCACGAAGCGTTTACCGCAATGAGGGCCCGTGGAGCTCAAGTAACCGATATTGCTATTATTGTAATCGCTGCGGATGATGACATCATGCCTCAAACAAAAGAGGCCATAAGCCATGCTCAGGCAGCCGGAGTGCCCATAGTGTTCGCTATCAACAAGGTGGATAAGCCAACGGCGAACCCAGACAAGATTAAGGAAGGCTTGGCCCAGATGAACTTATTGGTAGAAGATTGGGGTGGTAAAGTACAGTCCCATGACATTTCAGCCAAAACAGGGCAGGGGGTCAAAGAGCTTTTGGAGAAAGTATTGTTGGAAGCCGAACTTTTGGAGTTGAAAGCAAATCCAGGCAGGTTGGCATCGGGAACGGTTGTTGAAGCTTTCTTGGACAAAGGTAGAGGTTATGTTGCCACTATTTTGGTTCAAACAGGTACCCTTAAAATAGGTGACTATGTACTCGCAGGAACATGTAGTGGTAAAGTAAAGGCCATGCATGACGAAAGAGGACACAATATTGATAAGGCAGGTCCATCCACGCCAATTTCTATTTTGGGATTGGACGGGGCGCCACAAGCAGGTGATAGGTTCCATGTATTGGAAGATGAGCGTGAAGCAAAACAGATTGCGGCAAAACGTTCGCAATTGCAGCGTGAGCAATCTGTAAGGACTCAACGTCATATTACCTTGGACGAAATTGGGCGAAGAATCGCATTGGGCGACTTCCAAGAACTTAACATTATCCTTAAGGGTGATGTGGACGGTTCCGTTGAAGCTTTGACGGATTCGTTCCAAAAACTGTCCACTGATGAAATTCAGGTGAACATCATCCACAAGGGTGTTGGGGCCATTACGGAATCGGATGTGCTGTTGGCAAGTGCCTCAGATGCGATTATTATCGGATTTAACGTACGACCGATGGGCAATGCCAGGTCAATTGCCGATAAAGAGGAAATAGATATTAGAATGTATTCTATTATCTATGATGCCATCAATGACCTTAAGGACGCGATGGAGGGCATGTTGTCTCCAGAGATGAAAGAAGAGGTTACGGGTAATGCGGAGATAAGGGAGACGTTTAAAATCTCCAAAATTGGAACCATTGCGGGTTGTATGGTGACCAGCGGAAAAATCTTTAGAAACTCGCGTATACGACTTATCCGAGATGGTGTTGTGGTCTATACAGGTGAATTGGCCTCGTTAAAACGATTCAAGGACGATGTCAAGGAAGTAGCCAAAGGTTACGACTGTGGATTGCAGATCAAGAACTACAATGATATTAGGGAAGGTGATATTGTGGAAGCCTTCCAAGAAGTTGCGGTGAAGAAAAAGCTGTAATTGATATGATAATGCGAAAAAAATCCCGCTCAATGGCGGGATTTTTTTATTTAAGATTCTTTCTGCTCAGGTTTTAAGAGCATGGCATCCGGATATTTTTTCCGAACCTCCAAATACTTTCTTTCGGCTTCCAACTTGGTTTTGAAACGTCCCAATCTAACACGATAGGTCGGGGATTCAAACTCTATTTTGGAATACCAATCCGGAAAGTCAATTTCAACTTGGCTTAATAGGTCCTGTGCTTTCTGGTAATTGCCGAAACCTACTTGAATTTGATAATATCCAGTATTCGCATTTACCTTGGTGTACAATTTTACCAACTCGTTGATTTTTGGGTCCTGTTGAACCGTAACCTGTCCATCTTGGGCCAAAACTTGAGTTGTCAAAGCAATTAGAATTGCGCTAAAAACAGCCGTTTTCATGTTATTTACTCGTTGTATGATTTATGCTTATTGCAAATGTAGATTATTAAAGGTTAACCAAGTCGAGGGCAAGTTATTTAGAATCTTTATAAATTAAGTGTTATGAATACCTTAAGATTTCAAAAAATGACTGTATGTCTTACTTTTGTTGCCATTCTTGGTAGGGTAAAAAGCTATTGCTCTCAAACTCAATAGAAAGAATCATGCCAAAGATTTCGATAGAAATTTCACGAATATGAAAAAGGTTTTATACCGCCATCTATTTTCTAAAGTTTTAGGTTTAACTCTCCTATTATTCTCATCATCTTTTTATGCGCAAGAAGAAGCAGAGGCTGCGACCGATGCAGCTGCAGAGCAAACTACGGAGGCTGTTGATGGTGATCCGGTAAAAGGAAAACAACTCTTTAATCAGAACTGTGCCGCATGTCACTCCTTGGATAGGAAAATGACAGGTCCCGCATTGGCAAATGTGGAAGCTAGATTGGCCGAAGATGAAGGTTTGGACAAGGAATGGATTTACGCATGGGTCAAAAACAGCCCAGGGGTAATTGCATCGGGAGACGCTTATGCAAACAAGATTTACGCAGAGTACAATCAGGCGGCCATGACACCGTTTCCAACATTGTCCAACGAGGATATTGACAATATTTTGGCCTACACAGCTGCCCCGCCAAAGGCGGCACCAGCCCAAGCTGCTGGTGGAGCGACAGCTGCAGGTGAAGGTTCTGGTGGTTCAAGTTCCGGGATTTCCAATGAGATGATCCTTGGTGCCTTGGCATTGGTTTTTGGTCTGTTGGTCGTCATGTTGATTTTGGTGAACAAGACCTTGCGCAGAATTGCGGAGGCCAATGGTGTTGTTTTGGAAAAGGAGAAAGGAAAGCGTTTGCCAATTTGGAAGGCGTTTGTTCAGAACCAGTTCTTGGTTTTGGTAACGGTTGTCTTCTTGTTGTTGGGCAGTGCTTATTTTGCTTACGGCTATTTAATGCAGGTTGGTGTGGATCAGGGTTATGCCCCGGTTCAACCAATTCACTTCTCACATAAGATTCATGCGGGAGATAACGGTGTTGACTGTAAATACTGTCACTCCTCTGCAAGGGTTTCAAAAACTTCGGGGATTCCTTCCTTGAACGTTTGTATGAACTGTCATAAATCAATCTACGAATACACTGGCACTGCAGAGGGTCCATCGGCAGAAGATTTAGCTGCAGGGCGCACCAATGAGTTTTACACGGGAGAGATCAAAAAATTATACAAGGCCGTTGGATGGGATGAAGAAAACCAAAGCTATACTGGCAATAGTCAGCCAGTGGAGTGGGTTAGGATCCATAATCTTCCCGACTTTGCCTACTTTAACCACTCACAGCACGTTTCCGTAGCAGGTGTTGACTGTCAAACCTGTCACGGTCCGGTAGAGGAAATGGAAATAGTTGAGCAACATGCTCCATTAACTATGGGATGGTGTATCAACTGTCACCGTGAAACCAATGTGAAGATTCAGGGCAATGCATACTACGAAGCGATCCACGAAGAGTTGGCCAAAAAGTATGGAGTTGAGGAAGTGACCGCTGCAATGATGGGTGGTCTAGAATGTGGAAAGTGTCACTATTAAGAATTAAAAGAAGATAATCTCAGATATATCGTATGGCATCAAACAAAAAATATTGGAAAAGTGAAGCGGAGTTGAATCCGAACGATTCCATTGTTGAGGCGCTAAGAAACAACGAGTTTACAGAGGAGATTCCCGTTGATGAGTTTTTGGGGGACAAGGAAAAATTGTCTGCATCCAACACATCGCGTAGGGATTTCTTGAAATATGTAGGTTTCAGTACCGCTGCAGCAACTGTTGCAGCGTGTGAAGGTCCTGTTCATAAATCTATCCCGTATGTGGTTCAGCCGGACAATATTGTTCCCGGTGTGGCAAACTACTATGCGACCACGATTGCGGATGGTTTTGACTTTGCCAGCATCTTGGTGAAGACAAGGGAGGGAAGGCCTATCAAAATAGAAAACAATACCGATGCAAAAGTAAATGGCGGAGCCAATGCGAGGGTGCAGGCGTCCGTTTTGACTTTGTACGATAGTAAAAGGGTTCAGGGGCCAATGGCCAATGGAGAGCCTGTTGAGTGGAAGGTGTTGGATGCTACCGTTAAGGCGAAATTGAATGCCTTGAAGGGTTCTGGCAAACAAGTGGTGTTGTTGACGCAGACCTATGCCAGTCCTTCAACTACAAAATTGATTTCTGAGTTTAAAGCGACGTACGGGGAGAATGTGAATCATGTGGTTTACGATGCCATTTCCGAAGATGCTGCGCTGAATGCATTTAATAAAGCTTATGGTGAGCGTGCCTTGGCCGATTACTATTTTGAGAAAGCTGATCTGATTGTTTCTTTTGGAGCTGATTTTCTTGGTGACTGGCAAGGTGGTGGATATGATTCTGGTTATGCCAAGGGTCGTGTTCCCAAAAACGGAAAAATGTCCAGGCACGTACAGTTAGAGGCGAATATGTCTTTAACAGGTGCCAATGCCGATAAGAGATACCCAATGACGCCAACCCAGCAAAAAGTTGCCCTTGCCAAATTGTATGGCAAGTTGAATGGCAGTAACGTTGGTGGTGGAACATCTGATGTTGATGAAGCAGTGGATAAAGTTGCGGCTGAAATCAAAAGAGCGGGTAGCAAAGCGGTTGTTGTAAGTGGACTTAATGATGAGAATGCACAAACCGTTGTGTTGGCCATCAATAAATTGTTGGGTAGCGAAGCTTTCGATGCCGACAAGCCAAAATATGTTCGTCAAGGTGATGTTGCAAAAGTAAACAAGCTTATTGCGGACATGAATGCAGGTCGTGTTGGTGCATTGATTATGGATGGGGTTAACCCGGCCTACACATTGCCAAATGCCGAGGAATTCCTAGCGGGACTTGGACAGGTAGATGTGTCGGTTGACTTTGCTTTTAATAATGATGAAACAGCTCAGGCTTCTACTTATGTAGCCGCAGCTTCCCATTATTTGGAGTCTTGGGGTGATGCCGAATTCAAAAAAGGAGAATATAGCTTAATGCAGCCAGCTATTCGAGAGCTGTTTGATACGAAACAGTTTCAAGCAGCACTTTTGACATGGATGGGCGTTGAGAAAACATATTACGAATACATCAAAGAAACTTGGAGTACAGATGTGCTTCAAGGTGGTTCTTGGAACAAAGCTTTGCAGGATGGTGTTTACGCTGCTTCGGTAAGTGTTGCAGTAGCGGAAGGTGCTGAACCGCAAACAACTTCTCAGGAAGATACTGAAGAGGTTCGGCCAGAGATTGTTCCGATTGCTTCTGCAATCCGTTCTTTAGTGAATTCAACAAGTTCCGGTACCGAGTTGGTACTGTATTCCAAAACTGGAATGGGTGATGGTCGTCAGGCAAATAACCCTTGGTTGCAAGAATTTCCTGATCCAATTTCTAGGGTTTCTTGGGACAACTATTTGACTGTTTCCAAAGCAGATGCCGAATCTTGGGGTCTCGAAAACAGCATTGAGGCCGATGGAGGTGTAAACGGTAGTTATGTTAAATTGACCGTGGATGGTAAGGTGTTGGAAAATGTTCCGGTGATTATCCAGCCAGGTCAAGCGGTAGGTACTGTTGGTCTGTCTTACGGTTATGGTAAGAAGGCCGGTATGCAAGAAGAGATGGCAACAGGAGTTAATGCTTACACTTTGTATAGTAACTTCTCCGATGTGCAGTCTGTAACCGTTGAGAAAACTGGAGGTGAGCATGAGTTTGCTTGTATCCAATCACATAAGACATTGATGGGTAGGGGAGATATTATCAAGGAAACTACCTTGGAAATCTTCAATACCAAAGACCACGCAGAGTGGAACCCGATGCCGCACGTAACCTTGAATCACAATGAAATACCTGTGACTTCTCCGGATGCGGACCTTTGGGAAGAGTTTGATAGAAGTGTTGGGCATCATTTTAACCTGTCCATCGATTTGAATGCATGTACCGGTTGTGGTGCCTGTGTGATAGCATGTCATGCAGAGAACAACGTTCCTGTGGTTGGAAAACGCGAAATGCGTCGTTCCAGGGATATGCACTGGTTGCGAATTGATAGATACTATTCTTCCGAAGAAACCTTTGAGGAAGATAACGAGAAGAAGGAAAACATGGATGGCCTATGGGGAGACCAAGGTTCTCTTGGTGGTTTCAGGGAAATGGAAGATCCATCTGCCAACCCACAAGTAGCTTTCCAGCCTGTAATGTGTCAGCACTGTAACCATGCTCCTTGCGAAACCGTTTGTCCGGTTGCGGCAACATCTCACGGTAGACAAGGTCAAAACCATATGGCATATAACCGTTGTGTAGGTACAAGATACTGTGCCAACAACTGTCCGTATAAAGTTCGTAGGTTCAACTGGTTCTTGTACAACAACAACGACGAGTTCGACTTCAACATGAACAACGATTTGGGTAAAATGGTAATCAACCCAGATGTTAACGTACGTTCAAGAGGTGTAATGGAAAAATGCTCTATGTGTATCCAAATGACTCAAAAGACCATTTTGGATGCGAAGAGAGATGGAAGAGTCATCAAAGATGGTGAGTTCCAAACAGCATGTTCTGCAGCTTGTAGCAGTGGGGCCATGGTGTTTGGAGATATCAATGACCACGACAGTAAAGTGGCGGAGTTGAAGAACGATGACAGAATGTACCATCTGTTGGAGCATGTGGGAACAAAACCAAATGTGTTCTACCATGTTAAAGTTAGAAACACCAACGAGGCTTAATCAATAAAAGAAGTAACTAGAAGATAAATTATGGCGTCGCATTACGAAGCACCTATTCGAAAGCCCTTAGTGGTCGGAGACAAAGGATACCACGATGTAACAGTGGACATTGCCCGTCCGGTTGAGGGAAAGGCCAATAAGCAATGGTGGATTGTATTTTCCATCGCATTAGTGGCATTCCTCTGGGGTCTAGGATGTATCATTTATACCGTTTCCACAGGTATTGGGGTTTGGGGACTTAACCGAACCGTTAACTGGGCCTGGGATATTACCAACTTTGTATGGTGGGTAGGTATTGGTCACGCAGGTACACTGATTTCAGCTGTACTCTTGCTTTTCCGTCAAAAGTGGAGAATGGCGATCAACCGTTCTGCTGAGGCGATGACCATTTTCTCGGTTGTTCAGGCAGGTTTGTTCCCGATTATCCACATGGGTCGTCCATGGTTGGGTTACTGGGTGCTTCCTATCCCTAACCAATTTGGTTCCTTGTGGGTGAACTTTAACTCGCCTTTGCTTTGGGACGTATTTGCGATTTCAACGTATCTTTCCGTATCATTGGTGTTCTGGTGGACAGGTCTTTTGCCTGACTTCGCCATGATCCGTGATAGGGCGGTAAAACCATTCCAAAAGAAAATATACAGCTTGTTGAGCTTTGGTTGGACAGGTAGAGCTAAAGACTGGCAACGTTTCGAGGAAGTTTCCTTGGTATTGGCCGGTTTGGCAACGCCACTTGTACTTTCTGTACACACCATCGTATCGTTTGACTTTGCTACTTCGGTAATTCCAGGATGGCACACCACCATCTTCCCACCGTACTTTGTTGCCGGTGCGATTTTCTCTGGGTTTGCCATGGTGAACACGCTTTTGATCATCATGCGTAAAGTGTGTAGCCTAGAAGCTTATATCACAGTACAGCATATCGAGTTGATGAACATCGTAATCATGATTACAGGTTCCATCGTAGGATGTGCCTATATTACGGAGTTGTTCATTGCTTGGTACTCAGGGGTAGAGTACGAACAATACGCTTTCTTGAACAGGGCTACAGGACCTTACTGGTGGGCTTACTGGTCCATGATGACTTGTAATGTGTTCTCACCTCAGTTCATGTGGTTCAAAAAATTACGTACCAGTATCATGTTCTCTTTCTTTATCTCTATTGTGGTAAACATAGGGATGTGGTTCGAGCGCTTCGTTATCATTGTTACCTCATTGCATAGGGATTACCTGCCATCTTCATGGACCATGTTCTCCCCAACATTTGTGGATATCGGAATCTTTGTGGGAACCATCGGATTCTTCTTTGTATTGTTCCTTTTGTATTCCAGAACATTCCCTGTAATTGCACAAGCAGAGGTGAAATCAATTATGAAGGCTTCTGGTGAGCGTTATAAAAAATTAAGGGAAGCAGGAAAACCGTTGTACGAGATGCCTTCCAATGTAAACAGAACAGTAACGTATCACGAGCCGATTACGGACGATGTGTTGATGGGCGAACCTAAGCCAACAGTAGGTGATAAAGTTGGTGTGGATGAATTACTTAGTGCAGTCGGAACATTTGATTCAACTACGCAAACTCCGGACGACCTTAAGAAAATAAAGGGTGTCGGTCCAGAAATGGAGCGTACCTTGAACGAAATAGGCATATTCACCTATGCCCAGGTCGCTAGAATGACCGAAAGAGAATATGATTTGCTAGACTCGATTACTGGAAGATTCCCAGGGCGTGCACAACGCGATGATTGGGCTGGTCAGGCAAAGTTGTTAAACGATAAAAAATAATTATGGCGTCAAAAGTTATACAGGCACTTTACAACGACGATGATGTGTTGATGCATGCCGTAAAAAAGGTTAGGGCAGAGCACCATCATATTGAAGAAGTGTACACTCCCTTCCCGGTTCACGGTTTAGACAAGGCCATGGGATTGGCGGACACACGAATCGCTATCACATCCTTCCTTTACGGATGTTTGGGGCTAACCGTCGCCGTAGTTATGATGAACTTTATCATGATCGAGGATTGGCCTCAGGATATTGGAGGTAAACCAAGTTTCAGTTACTTGGAAAACATGCCCGCCTTTGTTCCTATCATGTTCGAGCTTACGGTATTTTTTGCGGCTCACTTAATGGTGATCACTTTTTACCTAAGAAGTAGAATGTGGCCGTTCAAAAAAGCCGAGAACCCTGATAAGCGTACCACTGATGATCACTTTTTGATGGAAATCGGTTTGCACGATAACGAAAATGAACTTGCCGAATTGTTGTGGGAAACAGGAGCGGTAGAAGTAAAAGTTACAGAAAAGGAGTCTTAATAATATGAAGCAATTAGGTAAAATAAGTGTTGTTTTGGTACTGGTTATCTTCGCTGCATCTTGCGCGGACAAGAACAGTCCAAACTACCAATTCATGCCAAACATGTACGAACCTGTAGGATATGAGGCCTATCAAGGTGTGGACAACGGATTGTTCCCCGATGGGACCGAGGCTATGTTGCCACCAGAAGGAACCATTTCCAGAGGATACATGCCCTATGAGTTTGAAAACACTCCGGAAGGTAAAGAATTAGCAAGATTGAATACAAGTCCTTTGGATTCCTTGAAACAAGAGGAAAATTTGGTAAAAGGGGCGGAGCTTTATGCAATTTATTGTGCCGTTTGTCACGGGCCAAAAGGAGATGGGCAAGGCAATCTTGTAAAGAACGAAAAAATATTGGGTGTTCCCAGCTACGATGATGCAGCTAGAAATATTACGGTAGGAACCACATACCACACTATTTATTACGGATTGAACTCAATGGGCTCGTACGCTTCACAATTCGCCAATGAAGAAGAAATGTGGCAAGTGTCCGAGTACGTGATGAAGTTAAAGGAAGACCTAACAAAATAATAGGATAAGAAGAAACTATGTATACCTTTTCAAACAAACTTAGACTAGGATCTTTCATCGCCATGGGGCTAGGATTCATTTTCCTTGTAATTGGTTTTATGTCTGCCCCATCAACTGTGGAAGAAGCCAAGGCCATGGTAGCAGTACACGATGATGGTCATGGAGGAGGACATGCAGAAGCGGCCACCGAAAGCCATGGAGATCAGGGCCACGGAGCAGAGGCTTCTCATGGTGAGGAACACGATTCTTCCCACGATGAGCATTTGTTGAGCCAGTTGAAAAACAGGCCATGGTCCGCACTTTATGTAGCAGCCTTCTTTTTCTTTATGATATCATTGGGCGTATTGGCATTCTATGCCATACAACGTGCAGCCCAAGCAGGTTGGTCCCCATTGCTCTTTAGGGTTATGGAGGGTATAACGGCGTACTTGGTTCCAGGAGGGATCATAGTATTTGTGATTTTGTTGCTCTCTGCAATGCACATGAACCACCTTTTTGTGTGGATGGATTCAGAAGTAGTTGCACACGATGAACTGCTTCAAGGAAAGGCTGGATATTTGAACCCTACTTTCTTTTTGATCAGAGCCGCGATATTCTTGGGTGGATGGATTTTTTACCGTCAATATTCAAGAAAATTGTCTTTGGCCCAAGATGAATCGGATGACAATACCAACTTTGTAAAAAACTTTAGATGGTCTGCCGGTTTCTTGGTATTTTACCTTGTAACCGAGTCCATGATGTCTTGGGACTGGATCATGAGTGTTGATCCACACTGGTTCAGTACCTTGTTCGGATGGTATGTGTTTGCCAGTATGTTTGTATCTGGTATCACGGTGATCGCCATGGTAACCGTTTACCTTAAATCAAAAGGATATTTGGAGGATGTGAACAATAGCCATATCCATGATTTGGCCAAGTTCATGTTCGGTATCAGTATTTTCTGGACGTATCTGTGGTTCGCCCAGTTCATGTTGATTTGGTATGCAAACATTCCTGAGGAGGTTACCTATTATGTGGCAAGGTTCCAAGATTATAAACTTCCATTCTTCGGAATGTTGGTACTGAACTTTGTGTTCCCGTTGTTAGTGCTTATGAACAGTGATTATAAGCGAATCAACTGGTTTGTTATCATGACCGGTATTGTGGTTCTATTTGGCCACTATTTGGATATATTTAATATGATAATGCCTGCAACAGTTGGAGATCAATGGTTTATTGGTCTGCCTGAGATTGGTGGTATTTTGTTCTTCGGAGGTTTGTTCGTTTACTGGGTGTTTACCGCTTTGACAAAGGCGCCATTACAACCCAAACGAAACCCATTTATTGAGGAGAGTAGACATTTTCATTATTAATACATTACGATTTAAGTCTTAGATAGATATACGATGACTGCATTATTAACATTTACTGTTTTAGTATTGGTTGCGATTGCGATTTGGCAGATGACCAAAATTTTTGAACTATCGCAAACTAAAACAGAACGCTCTGAGATAGCCAACGATTCCGACAACAAAAACAACGGATATTTGTTGTTTGCGTTCCTGATCTTTATTTACGGAATCACAATTTTCAGTTTTGCCAAGTATTCCAAAATGCTTCTTCCAGAAGCCGCATCCGAACATGGTGGTGATTATGACCAGTTGATGTGGGTTTCATTCGCAATCATATTCTTTGTGCAGACAATCACTCAGGCATTGTTGCACTACTTCGGGTATAAGTACAGGGGTGAAACAGGAAGAAAAGCTCTTTTCTTTGCTGATAATGACAGATTGGAGTTTATCTGGACCATTATTCCGGTAATAGTGTTGGCGGGACTTATCCTTTGGGGATTGTACACATGGACCAATATTATGGACGTCAACGAGGATGATGATCCATTGATCGTTGAGCTTTACGCCCAGCAATTCAACTGGACCGCTAGGTATGGCGGCGATGATAATGTTCTTGGTGAAGCCAATGTTAGGTTGATAGATATCGCAAATGCCAACATTCTAGGTATTGATGAATCCGACCCTAATGCCGAGGACGATGTTATCGTAAAGGAGTTGCACTTGCCAGTAGGAAGGAAGGTAAACTTTAAAATGAGGTCGCAGGATGTATTGCACTCTGCTTACATGCCTCACTTTAGAGCTCAGATGAACTGTGTTCCCGGTATGATCACACAGTTTTCATTTACACCAACAGTGACCACAGAAGAAATAAGATTGAATCCCGATGTTGTGGATAAGGTAAAAAGAACCAATGCCATACGTGCTCAAAAAGGCGATGATCCATGGGAATTCGATTACATATTGTTGTGTAATAAAATATGCGGAAAATCTCACTATAACATGCAAATGAAGATTATAGTGGAGACCGAAGAGGAATTCAATGCTTGGATGGCAGAGCAGAAAACCTTTAAAGAATCTGTAATGGTTGATGAAGCAGAAACAGAAGAGCAGGTAGCCAGTACAGAAGAAGAGGCAGATGTTGAATCAGAAGAATCCGCTTCGGAAGAGTAACAAACAACTTAAAAGAATAACGAAAAATTAATTGGAATATGTCTGAAGTAGCCCATGTAAGTCACGATGATCACCACGATGATCATGGACATCACCATAAGGAAACTTTCATAACAAAATACATTTTCAGTCAGGACCATAAGATGATATCCAAGCAATATCTGATCACCGGTCTAATCATGGGATTTATTGGTATTGCTATGTCATTGCTCTTTAGAATGCAGTTGGCATGGCCGGGCGAATCCTTTGGAATTTTTGAAGCTGTGCTTGGAAAATGGGCTCCAGATGGTGTTATGGATGCCGATATTTATTTGGCATTGGTTACCATCCACGGTACTTTGATGGTATTCTTCGTGTTAACACAGGGATTGAGTGGTACCTTCAGTAACCTTTTGATTCCACTACAGATCGGTGCAAGGGATATGGCTTCCGGATTTATGAACATGATTTCTTATTGGATGTTCTTTATTTCATCCGTCATCATGATTATTTCATTGTTCGTAGAGGCAGGTCCCGCGGCGGCAGGTTGGACCATTTATCCACCATTGAGTGCGCTTCCAATGGCGCAGCCAGGTTCTGGTATGGGTATGACGCTTTGGTTGGTATCCATGGCTATATTTATCGCTTCCTCATTATTGGGATCATTGAACTACATCGTAACCGTTATCAACCTTAGAACAAAAGGTATGTCCATGACACGCTTGCCATTGACAATCTGGGCTTTCTTTGTAACAGCTATTATCGGTGTTATCTCTTTCCCGGTATTGTTGTCAGCGGCCTTGTTATTGATCATGGATAGAAGCTTTGGAACATCTTTCTTCTTGTCGGATATCTTTATCCAAGGAGAGGTATTGCACTACCAAGGTGGTTCCCCAGTATTGTACGAGCACTTGTTCTGGTTCTTGGGTCACCCTGAGGTATATATTGTATTGTTGCCAGCATTGGGTATTACTTCCGAAGTAATGTCAACAAATGCGAGAAAACCAATTTTTGGATATAGAGCGATGGTTGCCTCCATCTTGGCAATTGCCTTCTTGTCCACGATTGTATGGGGTCACCACATGTTCGTATCCGGAATGAACCCGTTCTTGGGGTCTGTATTTACATTTACAACCCTTTTGATTGCGATACCATCAGCGGTAAAGGCATTTAACTATATCACCACACTTTGGAAAGGTAACCTGCAGCTCAATCCTGCCATGTTGTTCTCCATTGGTTTGGTGTCAACATTTATCACCGGAGGTCTAACAGGTATTATTTTGGGTGATAGTACGTTGGATATCAACGTTCACGATACGTACTTCGTGGTAGCTCACTTCCACTTGGTAATGGGTATATCGGCATTGTACGGTATGTTTGCGGGTATCTATCACTGGTTCCCAAAAATGTTCCACGGCCGTATGATGAACAAAAACTTGGGTTACGTACACTTCTGGATCACCGCAGTCTGTGCCTATGGGGTATTCTTCCCAATGCACTTTGTGGGAATGGCAGGTGTGCCACGTCGTTACTACGAGAACACAGCGTTCCCTATGTTCGATGAATTGACCAACGTTCAGGTGTTGATGACCGTATTCGCAATTATTGCAGGTCTGGCCCAGTTGATATTCGTCTACAACTTTATCTCAAGTATATTCTACGGTAAAAAAGGACCTGTTAACCCATGGGGCTCAAATACTTTGGAATGGACAACACCAAGGGAGCATATCCACGGTAACTGGCCAGGAGAAATTCCACACGTGTACCGTTGGGCATACGATTATAGTAAAACATACGAAAATGGAGAGTACATCATTGCTGGACAGGATTTTGTCCCGCAAAACGTTCCACTTCAAGAGAACGAAGAAGAACTCAACCACTAAAAAAAATAGTTATATTAGTGAAAAGGCCCGTCCAATTTGGATGGGCTTTTTTTGTTGTAATATATTTTGAAGTGAATTGTATATCTTTAAAAAGCATTTCCCCTATCAATAGACCATAGTGATGAAAAAGATCGTAATCCTACTTTTAGTTTTAGTTCCGATAGCGACCACCGCTCAGCGTAAGCCCAAAATAAAAGGAAGCCGCATTGTAACACAGGTGAGCGAGGAACTTCCGCCTTTTAATGCCGTTATTTTGAATGATGACCTTGAAATCAATTTAAAGAAATCTTTAGGCCCTGGCTATCACCTTGTAGCTGACGATAACTTGGTGGACATTCTAAAATTCGAGGTCAATGATGGTACATTGGTAATAAGTTCCTACTACAACATCACAGCAAAAAAGGAGTTGGAAATCACGGTGAATTATACCCAGCTCAATTCCATTACGGTGAAAAATGGAATCATGGTCTCCACTGATGTCATTCAATCCGAGGAGCTGTTTGTAGATGGTTTCAATAATACCAAGTTGGATATTAAGGCCAATGCCGATGTTATGGACATTAATTTGGAGGACACCAGTAGCGGTGATTTTCATGTAGAGGTGGATTCGCTGAACGTAAACCTGAACAAAAGGGCCCAGGCCTATGTGTACGCGCAGATAAATTCCGGTGTTTTGGATTTGGAAGGAAATTCATCGTTGGCTATGGAGGGCACTTCGGATAGATTACATGCCAATTTGCTGGACGATGCCAACTATAAGGGCGAAACCATGCAGATAAATTCAGCGCAACTGGAAATTACCGGAACCGCTAATGCAAGGGTATATTCTTTTGGTAATATTTCGATAAAATCATCAGGAAGCGCGGGTATTTATCTGTACGGTACCCCAAAAATTACCATTGAAGAGTTTTTAGGTACCTCCCAGCTCATCAAAAAGGAAGATTGACGATTACTTTGTAATCGGTGCGGTCATGCAATGTTCAGGAATACCGAAGCCATCCACCAATACTTCAATATGTGGCCTAAGCTCCGTGGACAAACGTTCTACACGTTGACGGATGGCCTTGGATTTGGTATTGCCGATGTATCCTTGCTCCAAAAACCACCTCGCATCCGAATTTATTTGGTCCAAGGCATATAGGCAACCCACCTTTTCCATTAAAGCACGGTATTTAAGGTCGGTAATACCTTCGATGTGGTCACAAAAAATGCTATAGGATAATTCCACACTATATGCTTTTCCCAAGGCTAGTAAATGTGACTGAACCTTTAAAAAAGCTTGGTACGAGGGAACCCCTTTTTTGATATAGTCCCGTATGCGCATCGCCAAGGTGTATGTAAGCCTTCTGTTCCGATAATCAAACGCATGTTTATGGAACTTTGGATTATAAAGGTGCTCGGCATCGACTTTGTTCGAATAGAGTGGGTTGATGGCCGTAAGCTTATCCGTAAGCTGTGTCTGCAAAAGTTTAAGTACCGATGTAAAACCGGCACTATTGAACTCAGCCCTAAAGTCCGATAGAATGCCTTTGGCCGCTAGTTGTAGCAAAACGGTGTTATCACCTTCAAAAGTGGTAAAAATATCTACATCGCCCTTAAGGTCCGCAATGTGGTTCTCCAAAAGATAGCCCTTCCCGCCACATGCTTCCCTGCATTCCTGAATGGCATCATTGGCGTACCATGTGATGATGGATTTGAGGCCCGCCACCTGTGTCTCTATCTTTCGCTTATCAGGTTGAGTGTCGTCACTGTAGCGTTTCATCATATCCTCCAACGTAAAATGATACACGTAGGCCGCTGCAATTTTTGGGGTCAACCGTAATTGATGGGTGGGGTAGTCCATGATCAAGTCCTCCTGTATTTTCACATTGTCGTTGAACTGCCTACGGTTAAGTGCATATTTTACCGCAATGAACAAGGCCATTTTGCTGCCTCCCAGAGCACCCCGGGCCACACAAATACGTCCGCCCACCAAAGTTCCCAACATAGTAAAAAATCGCTTATTGGGATTTTTGATGGAGGAAAAGTACGAACCATCATCTTTGATTTCCCCGTATTTGTTCAGCAAGTTTTGTCTGGGGACCTTTACATTGTTGAACCAAATTTTTCCATTGTCCACTCCGTTCAGCCCCAATTTATAGCCATTGTCCTCGATGGTGATGCCCTCCAATGTCTCATGATTTTCGTTCCTTAGGGGAACCAGAATAGCATGTACCCCTTCATTTTTGCCATCGACGATCAACTGCGCAAAAACGGATGCCATTTTGGAATGCAATGCGTTGCCAATGTATTCCTTGTTGTCGTTCTTTCCTGGGGTATGTATAATAATGGAGTCCGATGCTTTATCGTAAGTAGCGGTTGTTTTGATGCCACGTACATTGGAACCGTGCCCGGTTTCTGTCATCGCAAAACAGCCCAGTAATTTTGTTTTCCCTGCGTCGGTCAAATATTGGTCATGGTGCTTTTTTGTCCCTAATTTTTGGATGCTTCCACCAAAAAGCCCGAACTGGACACCAAATTTTATGGCCAAACTGCCGTCCACGAACATCAAATGTTCAAAAATAGCTGCATAAGCGGGCATATTGTCAGTTCCTCCATATGCATCAGGATAAGCCATTGCACCGTATCCGGCCTCGCCTAAAAGCTGGACCTGTTTCAAAACCCTATTCCGGAATTCATCTTTATCCCGTAAAATTTCCCAAGCAAAATCAGGTTTATCCAAAAACTTCCGGAACTCATCTACTTCCTCGGCATGTTCACCTTTTAAAATAGTGTCCAGAACATCGGCATCGTATTCGTCCGAAGTTTTCTCGTGTACCACTTCTACATCAAAGAGATGGTTGTAATGGTTGGGCTGTATGCCCAAATGAATTTCGATATGCTTTAATTGCTCGTTCAACTCCTCGTTTTTCACCAATCTTTGGCTGAGTGAGGTTAGAGGGTAGGTGTCGCTCTCAATCAGTTTTACTTTGGAAGTGGCAATGGTCTGCTTCCAGTTTTTGATTTCATCATCATGCGGAGGACGGTCTTTGTGCAACCAATTGCCTAATTGTTTTTTCTCTTCACTCGTCAGTGTTTCATCCAGCGCTATCACCTTTTGAACAACGGATATTTCGGAAGCGGAGAGAAGGTCATCGGACCAAATGACATAGAAAAAAGGGATGTATTGTAGAATTCCAGTGGAATAATCTGTAGTAACCATAAAGGGGTAAATTGACGAATTTTAAACTTATCTAAGGTAAGGTTTAGATTTTTAAGAAGTGAGTTCAAAACGGTATTTTAGTGCTTGTGACTTTAGGTGGATTCCGTTTTCAACTATATTTGTTCAACCATGAATGAAAATTTAGATCCAACAGGCGAAAATCTTTCCCCGGAAGAGTTTGATATAGAAAGGGCTTTACGGCCCATAAGTTTTGATGACTTTACTGGGCAGGCCCAAGTATTGGAAAACCTAAAGGTTTTTGTGCAGGCCGCCAATCTTCGGGGCGAGGCCTTGGACCATACTCTTTTTCATGGGCCTCCGGGCCTTGGTAAAACAACGTTGGCGCACATTCTTGCCAATGAGCTTGGTGTGGGAATAAAGGTTACCTCTGGGCCCGTACTCGACAAACCTGGTGATTTGGCAGGCTTGTTGACCAATTTGGATGAAAGGGATGTCCTTTTCATTGATGAGATCCATAGATTGAGCCCCATCGTGGAAGAATATCTGTATTCTGCCATGGAGGATTATAAAATTGATATCATGATCGAGACAGGGCCCAACGCCCGTACCGTGCAGATTAATTTGAGTCCGTTTACCTTGATAGGTGCCACTACACGGTCAGGTCTGTTGACAGCTCCCATGCGTGCAAGGTTTGGGATCCAGAGCCGTTTGCAATATTACAATACAGAATTGTTGTCCACTATAGTGGAACGAAGTGCGGAAATTTTAAACGTGCCGATAACCAATGATGCGGCGATAGAGATTGCCGGTCGGAGCAGGGGAACACCTAGAATTTGCAATGCACTTTTGCGAAGGGTCCGGGATTTTGCCCAAATAAAGGGTAACGGGAAAATTGACCTCGAAATCTCCCAATTTGGTCTTAAGGCCCTAAACGTGGATGCCCATGGACTGGATGAAATGGACAACAAAATCTTGACCACTATCATAGATAAGTTCAAGGGAGGGCCGGTTGGAATCACCACCTTGGCAACGGCAGTGTCCGAAAGTGCCGAAACTTTGGAAGAAGTTTACGAGCCGTTTTTGATTCAGCAAGGCTTTATAATGCGAACACCAAGGGGCCGTGAGGTCACCGAACTTGCATATAAACATTTGGGCAAGGTAAAGGGCGGTACGCAGGGCGGGTTGTTTTGATGTTTTCCAGTTTTAAATCTTTTTGTAATTTACTTGCTTGTTTGATTGTCTTCTTGGATTGGAAATTCATTTTATGGGAATCAAGGAAAGTGCCCCTATCTTATCATTTCGTAATTGCTTTGCATGATTAAAGAAGAATCATGGAAGAACCAATACATCCAGAAGAGCTGAGTTCGGATAAAAACATAGCCATTGCTCGGCAGATTAAAAAGCTGTGCGTACAACTGGGTGTTTGTGTCATTTTGATGCTGGGGTTGGCCTTTACAGTGGTTTTGGTCGCATTCGGCGACTTCGGTTCCAAAGAATATGCAGCATTTCCAGATGGTGTCTATTACTTGGATTACAATGTGTACAATCTCTCCAATTCTGCTAAAAATCAAAAAATAAAGGAAGGTTTTGAAGTTTTTAGGAACACCCCACAGCATTTGGGTTCCAAACAAGGGGATTCAACACAGATGTACGCGGGGAACAATTTGGCTTGTGCCAGTTGTCATTTAAATGGAGGGACAAAGCCTTATGCTGCTCCGCTGATAGGTGTGGTCAAGCGATTTCCACAGTATCGTGGTCGAGAGGATAAAATGGGGACCATCGAGGAGCGAATCAATGGTTGCATGGAGCGCAGCATGAACGGTAAGGTTATGCCAGAGGACAGTGAAAAAATGAAATCTTTGCTCGCCTACATGGAATGGTTGGGAAGGGCTGCCCCATCAAACGGAAAAATAGAAGGACAAGGTTTTTTGACCATTGAAATCCCTGATAGGGCCGTGGATTTACAGCATGGAGAACAGGTTTTTGTCAAAAATTGTGTTGAATGTCATGGCGCGGATGGGCAAGGAGAGTCCCAAGCAGATGGCACTTATCTCTACCCGCCATTGTGGGGAAACGATTCTTACAATAATGGCGCCGGCATGACACGTGTGATTACCGCCGCACAGTTTATAAAAGGGAACATGCCGTACGGAACCACATTCGATAACCCTGTACTTACCGATGAGGAAGCATATGATGTGGCGGGGTATATCAATCAAAAACTGAGGCCGACAAAGCCCAATCGAGAAGTTGATTTCCCTGATTTGGTCAAGAAACCTGTTTCTACCCCTTACGGCCCATATTCTGATAACTTTAGTGAAGAGCAACATCAATTGGGACCGTTCCAACCCATAATGAAATATTATAAAGATGAATTTGATATGGTCAAAACCAAGTAGTTCTTGGTTTTGATGATCCGGGGTTGAATTGTTGAACGACCGATCACTTATCTACACCGCACCCTTTCAAAATCATTTGTAACCCCCATGATAAGGTATCCGTAGCGGTTCGATTGTCCAGTCCACAGACATCTTTTGCGGTAATGATAGATTCTATGCCCATCAAAAGTACGGACAGGTGAACCAACTTTTCTTTATCCTCTTCACTCAAATCTACCTTATTGGATTTGAAGTGCTCCTTCAAGGTATTGATGCGGTTTTTTCCCCTGCGCATATTTGGGTTCGATGATGCCAACACTGCTGCCAAGAACTGTCTGGAAGTTTGTTCGTTTCGAAGACTGAAATCCAGATAGGCTTTTTGGATACCTAGAATCGCATCTTTATGTGATGCTCCCTCGTTGTTGCTAAAAATGGTTTCAGGATTGGGTACATCGAGTTGAAGGATCAAATCCATCGATAAGGAATCGATATTGGTGTAGTACCTATAGACCGTTGCCCTGGAAATACCGGCTTTTTCCGCTACGTTTTCCATGGTTAACGTCACTTTCTTCTCCAATAATTGTCGTGATGCCTCAAGGATTTTATCCCTAGTATTTTGTTTCTGTTTTTTTCGCCCAGACGTAATATGTTTCTCTTTCATGAGACAAATATCTCATAAAATTTTGAACTGTGAAAATTAATATATATGTTTGTGAGACAAAAATCTCACGAAAATGAAAAACAATACTTCAAAATGGGTCTTGGGCCAAAAGGTAACATTGCACCCGACCACGGGTGATTATGATATGGTTGTTTGTGAAACGCCAGCTGGTGCACAAGGTCCGCCACCACATATACATAGCGAGTACAAGGAAGCTTTTATGGTAATCGAGGGTGAGCTTGAGTTTTTTGTGAACGGGAAAACATTCATTTGTAAACAGGGAGAGTCTGTGGATGTGCCACCGGGAACTCTGCATACGTTCAGTAATAAAACGGATTCACCTTGTACCTGGGTCAATATTCACAGTCCCAAAGGATTCTCTAAGTTTTTTGAGACTTTTGGTGTTCCCGAAACCGAAGACAATGCCGTCATGAAATCTGTTGAACCAGAAATCATTCAAAAGGTATTGGCCACGGCATCGGATTTTGATATGGCCATTCCTCCCCCTCCGCAATAAAATTGAACATGTCTTTTGTATATTGGTGCTTCAAAACATAAGTAGTCGCCAATATTGAATTCGACAACCAAACATACTTTTATGATCAAGACCGAAGCCAAGCGCCTCGGTTTTTTGTCGTGTGGCATATCAAAGGCGGGGTTTTTGGAAGAAGAAGCGCCCCGTTTGGAGAAATGGCTCAACCAGAACATGCATGGCGAAATGCAGTACATGGAGAACCATTTTGATAAGCGTTTGGATCCTACAAAATTGGTTGAAGGCTCCAAGTCGGTCATATCACTCTTGTTGAATTACTTTCCTTCCGAAGAGCAAAACCCCGATTCCTATAAAATTTCCAAATATGCCTATGGGATGGATTATCACTTTGTGATAAAGGACAAGCTCAAAAGCCTGCTTCAGTTTATTCAAGAAGAAATAGGGGATGTCCATGGACGTGCATTTGTGGATTCTGCTCCGGTTCTGGATAAGGCATGGGCCGCCAAAAGCGGTTTGGGTTGGATAGGAAAGAACAGTAACTTGCTGACCCAACAAGTAGGCTCATTTTATTTTATTGCTGAACTGATCGTAGATTTGGAACTGGAATACGATACACCGGTCACCGACCATTGTGGAACCTGCACTGCTTGTATTGATGCCTGTCCTACGGAGGCCATTGTGCAGCCCTACGTGGTCGATGGCAGTAAATGTATTTCCTATCTCACCATTGAATTGAAGAACGAGATTCCTTCCGAATTCGATGGTAAATTGGACGAATGGATGTTCGGTTGTGATGTGTGCCAAGATGTTTGTCCATGGAACCGATTCTCAAAACCGCATAGCGAACCCCTTTTTAATCCTAATCCGGACTTGTTGTCCTTCACCAAAAAAGATTGGGAAGAGATAACAGAGGATGTCTTCAAAAAAATCTTCAAAAAGTCAGCGGTAAAGAGAACAAAATTATCCGGTCTTGAGCGGAACATCAATTTTTTGAAGAAATAGCATTATATTGAGCTATATTCTTAAAATATCCATGTCTTTTGTTGGGATATGGTAAAGACTAGCTAAACAAACAGGATGATTACGATTAAAAAACCAAAATTAAGCTTTTGGCAAATTTTTAATATGAATGTTGGGTTCCTTGGAATCCAATACAGTTTTGGGTTGCAGCAGAGCGCCATTAACCCAATATTTCTTTTTTTGGGCGCTTCGGAAGAAATGCTCCCTATTCTAAATATTGCGGGGCCGGTAACGGGCTTGATCGTTCAACCCATCATTGGGGCCGTATCCGATAAAACATGGTCTCCACGTTGGGGCAGGCGTAAACCTTTCTTCTTGATAGGTGCCATAATGGGCAGTATCTGTTTGTTTGCCTTTCCCTTAAGTCCCGCCTTATGGTTCGCTGTGGGATTGTTGTGGATTTTGGACGTGGGAAACAACATGGCCATGGAGCCATATCGGGCGTTTGTTGGGGATAAATTGCCGGAGTCACAATTCAGTATGGGCTATCAAATGCAGAGCCTTTTTGTGGGTGCGGGTATTCTTTTGGCCAATGCTTCCATCTTTTTGTTCCAGGATTGGTTTGGTGGGGGACAAGAAATAGAAGGGACGGTGCCCAAATGGTTGTACTATTCTTTTTTTATAGGATCGTTCTTATCGATAGCCACCATCTTATGGTCTGTTTTAAAAACTCCCGAGATTCCTCCCACGGATGAAGAGCTTTCAGAAATCAATAAACATAAAGCGCTACCCTTTATGGAACGCGTCAAGGTTCCATTTGTGGAAATTGCCAAAGCGGTCAAGGATATGCCCAAATTTATGTGGAAGCTTTCGGCCGTATACCTATTTCAATGGTATGCCCTTTTTGTGTATTGGCAGTTCATAACGCCATTGTTCAGGGTCTCATTGGGGTACGATACTTCAGAGGCTGCTGCGCAAGCTGCCAAAATGAGCACAACCTACAATGTTGTCACAGCAGTGGTTGCATTGGTGTTGGTACCGTTGACCGTGCGTTTTGGAGGTAAAAAAGTGTATGCTTTGAGTTTATTGGGCACGGCCATTGCGCTGTTTGCCATACCATATATTCAAGATCCGGTTTATGTGCTGTTCCCAATGGTGCTGTTCGGAATTGGTTGGGCGGCCATGATGGGAATCCCGTACAGTATGGTTTCCAAAGTAGTGCCTCAGGAACGAAGAGGGGTGTACATGGGTATACTAAATATGATGATCGTAATTCCAATGGGCATTGAAACACTTTCTTTTGGCCCTATTTTTAAAAACCTTTTGGGGGGCAATTCAGTCAATGCGATGCTTTTTGCAGGCTTGTTTTTTGTTATAGCAAGCATTTTGGCCATGCGACTCAATGTTAAAAGGGCTAAAAAGGAGTATCCCTTGGATTCCTAAACCAAACTGAGGCAGTAGGTTATAAAATTACCTTTTTAATTTTTCGGTCAACTTGAAATTGATTATCAAGATTTTAAGATAAAAGCAACGAATGCCCTAACTTTACCACTTCATTTTTTACAATATGAGCAAGGAAAAGCAAAGAAGGGAGGCGTTACTGTATCACGCAAAACCACAGCCGGGAAAAATCAAGATTGTACCAACAAAACCATATTCCACCCAAAGGGACTTGGCATTGGCCTACTCACCAGGGGTGGCCGAACCTTGTTTGGAAATTGAAAAGAACAAGGATGATGTTTACAAGTACACTGCCAAAGGGAACATCGTTGCCATAATTTCCAATGGAACGGCTGTATTGGGTCTGGGGGATATTGGACCAGAAGCTTCCAAGCCGGTAATGGAAGGAAAGAGTTTGCTTTTTAAGATTTTTGCTGATATAGATGGAATCGACATCGAATTGGATACCAAGGATGTGGATCGTTTTATCGAAACGGTAAAGACAATTGCTCCTACATTCGGAGGTATTAATTTAGAGGATATTAAAGCTCCAGAAGCCTTTGAGATAGAACGAAGATTGAAGGAAGAGTTGGATATCCCGGTAATGCATGATGATCAACACGGTACTGCCATAATTTCTGCTGCCGCTTTGTTGAATGCCCTCGAAATTGCGGAGAAGAAAATTGAAGATGTTAGAATCGTGGTAAGCGGGGCTGGTGCAGCGGCCGTTTCCTGTACCAAGTTGTACAAGGCATTTGGAGCAAAGGCGGAGAATATCGTAATGCTCGATAGTAAAGGGGTAATACGAAGCGATCGAGAAAACTTAAGTGTGGAGAAAGCGGAGTTTGCCACTGATAGAAAAATTGATACTTTGGAAGAAGCCATGGTCGATGCTGATGTCTTCATTGGGCTTTCCATAGCTGATATTGTTTCTCCGGAAATGTTGAGTTCCATGGCTGAAAACCCGATTGTTTTTGCCATGGCCAATCCTAATCCCGAAATCGAGTACGATTTGGCCTGTAAAACAAGAAAGGATATCATTATGGCGACGGGGCGTTCCGACCATCCTAACCAAGTGAACAATGTACTTGGGTTCCCTTTCATTTTTAGAGGAGCTTTGGATGTGCGTGCCACTAAGATCAACGAAGAAATGAAGATGGCCGCCGTTAGGGCCTTGGCCGACTTGACCAGGGAACCCGTTCCAGAGCAAGTCAATATAGCTTACGATGCCACTAGGTTGACTTTTGGTAGAAATTATATCATTCCAAAGCCATTTGACCCTAGATTGATTACCAAAATTCCACCTGCAGTTGCCAAAGCCGCCATGGATAGTGGAGTGGCCAAATTTCCTATCCAAGATTGGGATCGGTACGAAGAGGAACTGTATCAAAGGTCTGGTAACGACAATAAAGTAGTGAGGTTGTTGCACAACAGGGCCAAGGTAAATCCAAAGCGTATTGTTTTTGCAGAGGCGGAATTGTTGGATGTAATGAAGGCCGCTCAGATTGTTTACGAAGAAGGAATAGCAACACCTATTTTGCTCGGAAACAAGGAAATCATAGAGCATCTAAAGAAAGAACTTGAATTTGATGCAGAGGTGCCGATTATAGACCCGCGTTCTGATGAGTTCAGTGAAATGCGTTCCAGATATGCGTTAAAGCTTTGGGAACTCAGAAAAAGAAAAGGCGAGACCAAATATAGTGCCCGTGTAAACATGGGCAAGCGTAACTATTTTGGTGCTATGATGTTGAAAGAGGGCGATGCCGATGGTATGATTTCTGGTTATTCTAGGGCATACCCCAAAGTATTGCGCCCTGTTTTTGAAGTATTGGGAAGGGCCAAGAATGTGCAGAATGCGAGTACTGTCAATATAATGATAACCGATAGAGGCCCGTTGTTTTTAGCGGATACCTCCATTAATATAAATCCGAATGCCGAGGAGCTTGCCGAGATTGCCCAAATGACGGCAAATGTGGCCAAAACCTTTGGTTTTAACCCAATAATGGCATTGCTATCCTATGCGAACTTTGGTTCGTCAAACCATCCGCATGCCAAAAAGGTTAGGGAGGCTGTGAAAATCCTGCACGAAAGAAATCCTGATTTGGTGGTCGATGGTGAAATTCAAACCGATTTTGCCCTTGATCCAGAAATGAGCGATAAAAATTTCCCATTCTCCAAAATATCAGGAAAAAAGGTCAACACCTTTGTATTTCCGAACTTGGAATCCGCAAATATTACTTATAAATTACTGAAAGGTCTTAACAAGGCTGATTCGATTGGACCAATAATGGTCGGATTGACCAAAGCTGCCCATATTTTACAGTTGGGTGCCAGTGTGGATGAAATGGTAAATATGGCTGCTGTTGCCGTTATTGATGCCCAAGAACGGGAGAAAAGAAGAAAAGCTAGAATGCAAGGAGAATAGTCCCTATAAAACCAGATAGCATGATTACCCATTTAAGAGGAAAACTGGTCGAAAAAAATCCAACTTACGCCATTGTGGAATGTGCAGGGGTGGGCTATTTTTTGAATATTTCTTTGCACACTTTTTCCTTGCTAACCGATGAGGAAAATATATTTATTTATACGGACTTATTAGTAAAGGAAGACTCCCATACCCTGTTCGGTTTTGCAGAGCGTGCAGAGCGCGAAGTCTTCCGTTTATTGATATCAGTTTCAGGGGTCGGGGCCAGTACCGCACGTACCATGTTGTCCTCTTTGTCACCGGCCGATGTCAGGGATGCCATAGCCAATGGCGATGTGCCCACAATCCAGTCTGTAAAAGGGATTGGGGCCAAAACTGCCCAACGCGTAATTTTGGATTTAAAGGACAAGATTTTAAAAGTCTACGACATAGGCGAAGTTTCACAACAATCAAACAATACAAATAAAGAAGAAGCGTTATCTGCATTAGAGGTTCTTGGTTTTACCAGAAAGCAATCTGAAAAGGTGGTCGACAAGGTACTTTCCCAAGATACTTCGTTAAGCGTAGAGAACATTATAAAACAGGCGCTGAAAAATTTGTAACTAGTTTGAAAAAAGGGGCAAAACCAATACTTAAACCAACACGTTTTAAGTACACCTTCTTTATTGTTTGTTTGCTGTCCGTATCCAACCTATTGGCGCAGGAAACCAACGAACAGGCACAGGACTCAGTGAAAACGGGCGCTGAGCTTGGTCGTCTTATTATGCAAAATCCCGACAGCATTGTTGCAAAATATACCTACGATCCCAAAACAAATACATACGTCTATACCGAGAGCATTGGCGATTTCAATGTAAATTATCCTATAATCCTTACTCCTGAACAATACTACGATCTTGTGGAAAAGGAGCAGATGAAGCTCTATTTTAAACAAAAGGGAGACGCCTATGCTGGAAAAAAGGCTGGAAGCGAAGAAGCGAGACGAAATCTTTTGCCCAACTTTTATGTGAACAGTAACTTTTTTGAGACCATTTTTGGGGGAAATACCATTGAGGTAATACCACAAGGGTCGGTGGCCATGGATTTGGGTGTGTTATGGCAGAAGAATGACAACCCTGCATTATCACCAAGGAACCGTACCAATCTGTCTTTTGATTTTGATCAGCGTATCAGTTTAAGTTTACTGGGAAAAGTTGGCGAGAGGCTTCAGGTTACCGCAAATTACGATACCGAGGCAACTTTCGATTTCCAGAATTTGGTCAAGTTGGATTATACGCCCACCGAAGATGATATCCTTCAAAAAATTGAAGTGGGTAATGTCAGCATGCCCCTAAACAGTTCCTTGATCACCGGTGCACAGAGTTTATTCGGTGTAAAAACACAACTTCAATTTGGAAAAACCACAGTCACCGCTGTGTTTTCCGAGCAGCGTTCCCAAAACAATACCGTGGTTGCCCAAGGTGGTGGAACGGTAAATGAATTTTCGCTTACGGCCTTGGATTATGATGAGGATAGACATTTTTTCTTGGCACATTATTTCCGTGACAACTATGACCGTGCTTTGCAGTTTTATCCATTCATACAGACCCAGGTACAGATTACCCGTTTGGAGGTGTGGGTGACCAACCGAAACCAACAAACACAAAACGTAAGAAACGTGGTGGCCATCCAGGATTTAGGAGAGGCCATTTCAGATAATACCCGCATTGGTGTGAACAATGGTGATCCCGCAGGATTTTTTAATCCTCAGGCAGTGGCAACAGGACTTCCACAGAACGGGGCTAACGACTATGATCCCAATCAAATTGGGAGTGGGGCACTAACACCGGCTATTCGTGATATTGCAACGGTGGAATCCGGATTTAATATCCCTGGCTATACCGTAAACCAAGGATTTGATTATGCGATTTTGGAAAACGCCAGAAAACTGGAACCTGGCAGGGATTACGAGTTCGATTCCCAATTGGGTTACATTTCTTTGAGCCAGAGTTTGAGTAATGATGAGGTGCTAGGGGTTGCTTTCCAGTATACCTTTAATGGGCAGGTCTATCAAGTTGGGGAATTTGCCAACGGAGGTGTGGATGCGACCACGATTCCACCAAATTCTAACTTGATTGAGAACAATTCATTGGTCTTGAAACTATTGAAAAGTAACATCACCAATGTACAGGACCCTATTTGGGATTTGATGATGAAAAACATCTATTCCACTGGAGCTTATCAATTGAGTCAAGAAGATTTTAAACTCAATATCCTCTATTCCGACCCTACGCCCAGAAACTACATTACCCCGGTCGACCCGAACGCTGGTTGGCCAACTGGTCTGCAAGATCAAGTGCTTTTAAATGTGTTCAATCTGGACCGTTTGAACACTTATAATGATGTGCAACCGGGAGGAGATGGTTTTTTTGATTATGTCGAAGGTATAACGGTCGATTCGCAATCAGGACGGATTATTTTTACAAAGGTCGAGCCATTCGGGGAATACCTTTTCGAATTACTAGGGGGAGGCGTCTATGATGTGGACAACGATCAGGGCTATAATCCCAACCAACAGCGTTACGTGTTCCGAAACATGTACGCCAAGACCAAGGCAGCTTCCTTACAAGATGCCGAAAAAAACAGATTTCAAATAAAAGGAAAATATACTTCGCAATCCAATAACGGTATTCCAATTGGAGCTTTCAATGTGCCTCAAGGTTCGGTTACCGTAACTGCAGGAGGTCGCCAGTTGCAAGAAGGGATTGATTATACTGTAAATTATCAAGCCGGTACGGTGCAGCTTCTAGACCCAAGTTTGGAAGCCTCCAATACGCCTATCAATATTTCGGTGGAGAACAATGCGGTGTTTGGTCAGCAGACCAGACGTTTTGCAGGGGTGAACGTGGAACATAAATTCAACGAAAAGTTTCTTTTAGGGGGAACCTTTCTCAACTTGAACGAGCGTCCCTTGACACAAAAATCAAACTACGGAATTGAGCCCGTGAATAATACCATTTTTGGACTGAACGGAAATTTCAGTACCGAAATTCCGTTCCTGACGAGATTGGTCAATAAGTTGCCAAATATTGATACGGATGTGCCTTCCAATCTTTCTGTAAGGGGAGAGGTGGCATTTTTAAGGCCCAATTCGCCAAAAAATGCGGATTTTCAAGGCGAGACCACTACCTATCTGGATGATTTTGAAGGAGCACAGGCCTTGATTGATATTCGCTCATCGCTAGGGTGGACATTGGCGAGCCCGCCAGTAGAGTTTTTGAATGATAGAACGGGAATAGATGTAGGTTACGAACGTGCTAAAATGGCATGGTACACCATCGATCCTATTTTTTATACCAACCAAAGACCATCTGGATTGTCGGACAATGATATCTCGTTGAACTCTACCCGTAGGGTTTTTATTGATGAGGTATTTACCGAAACCGATATTGCGCAAGGGCAGACCCAAGTACAAAGTACTTTGGACATTGTTTACTATCCCAATCAAAAAGGGCCATACAATGCCAATCCAAGTTTTGAAACCGAAACCCCGGATGCCAAATGGGGTGGAATCATGAGACCGTTGAGCAGTACCAACTTTGAGCAATCCAATGTGGAATTTGTTCAATTTTGGGTGTTGGATCCTTATGTTGATGGTGAAACCGTTGATGGCAATGCGGGGGAACTGGTGCTCAACCTGGGAAATATTTCCGAAGATATTTTAAAGGATGGTCGAAAGCAATACGAAAACGGATTGCCTGCCAGCACCAATAATGAGATCCCGAGAGAGACCATTTGGGGCCAAGTACCTTCTACGCAGTCGTTGGTTTACGCATTTGATGCCGATGAGGCCAATAGGTCGGCACAAGACCTTGGTCTGGACGGTTACGACGATGCAGAAGAAGCTACAATCTATAATGGTCCTGCGGAAGATCCCGCCTTAGATAACTATCAGTATTATTTGAACCGCGAAGGAGGAATCTTGGAGCGCTATTTGGATTTTAACAATACGCAGGGAAACTCCCCGGTTACCGTTACAAATACCAATAGGGGGTCCACCACTTTGCCGGATGTAGAGGATATTGATAGGGATTTGACCATGAATACGGTGAACAGCTATTACGAATACCGCATCCAGATAAAGCCAAATACAACTATCGATGATCAATACGTAACGGATATCCGTGAAGGACAGACACCTACGTTGCCCAATGGAACGCAGTTGAACCGTAGATGGATTCAGTATAAAATTCCACTGAGCGATTTTACCGATGCAGTGGGCGGAATTTCGGATTTTAGGTCCATTAGCTTTATGCGGATGTACCTTACCGGGTTTTCGGATGATGTGGTTCTTCGTTTTGCTACCTTGGATTTGGTACGCGGGGATTGGAGGACCTATACCAATTCGCTACAGCCCACTGTGGACAATGATCCTACGGATGATGCTACCGTGACTGACGTAAATACCGTAAATATTGAAGAAAACTACGGAAGACAGCCCATACCATATGTATTGCCACCGGGAGTTTTTAGGGAGCAGTTGAACAATAACAATACAATAATTCGCCAGAATGAGCAGTCTTTGTCCTTTGTGGTGGAAAACCTGGAGTCTCAAGATTCCCGTGGAGTGTTCAAAAATGTGAATGTGGATGTGCGTCAGTACGAACGTTTGAAAATGTTCATGCACGCCGAAAAAATATTCAATGCCGATTATTCGGACAGTGATACGCCTCTGGTCGGTTTCTTGAGAATCGGCACGGATTTCTCCGAAAACTTTTATCAGATAGAATTACCACTTCAATTTACCTCTTTCGGGGCATCAACTGCGGAAGAGATTTGGCCGGATGTCAACGAAATAGATGTAGCGTTGAGGGATTTGAACAAGGTAAAATCAAAAGGGATATCCGATCAGACCCTTGATGAGATCAACTACTACGAAATAGTGGATGGCGAGGCTGTTTTGGTAGATGAGTTCGCTCCACGAACTTTGGGAAGGGTCCGTATTGGAATCAGGGGTAACCCATCCTTGGGTAGTATCCGTGGTATGATGGTCGGTATCAAAAACATCGATGATATTCCTGCACGGGGAGAAGTTTGGTTCAACGAGCTTCGTTTGGCAGGATTGGAAAATAATGGAGGTTGGGCCGCCACGGCTGCCCTGGACGCCAACATGGCGGATTTTGCGAACGTAACCGCAACCGGAAGCAGAAGTACATCTGGTTTTGGGTCCATAGACCAGTCACCTACAGAACGAGCTTTGGAAGATGCTATTTCTTATGATGTAGTGACAAATGTAAACGTAGGCCAGTTATTTCCAAAGAAATGGAACTTACAATTGCCGTTTAACTACGGGATATCGGAAACATTGATCACCCCGGAGTTCGACCCGGTTTATGATGACTTGAGGCTGGATGACAGGATTGCGGCAGCTTCAACACAAGAAGAAGCGGAAACCATTCAGGAGCAGGCGGAAGATTATACTAAACGTACCAGTATCAATTTGATCGGGGTCAGAAAAAATAGGGGAGAGGAAGCCGAGGAAAATTTCTTCGATGTAGAAAACTTCACCTTCAATTATTCCTATAACGAAACCGACCATAGGGATTTTGAGGTAGCGGAACTACGGGATCAAAACGTTTCGACTGGATTTGTCTACAATCATAATTTTAAACCGGCTCCCGTGGCGCCGTTCGCCAAAAAGGATTCCATGCTCACCGGTAAATATTGGCAATGGCTCAAGGATTTGAACTTTAATGCCCTGCCCACAAGCTTGTCGGTGAATGCCAACTATAACCGCTCCTTTAATCAACAAAGGTATCGTGATGTGTTGGAGCCGGAAGTGGATGCGCTCCAGTTGCCATTGCTTCAACAGCGTAACTACCTGTTCAATTGGCAATATGCACTCAACTATAGTTTGTCAAAATCATTACGACTAAACCTTACTGCTTCCAACAACAATATTGTCCGTAATTATTTTAATGTGGACGATGATCGGGATTCGGGAATCAATCAGGCACTTGATTTATGGGACGGCTTCTTTGATATAGGAGAGCCCAACCGACATGCACAGCAAATGCAATTGAACTATGAGCTGCCGCTTAGCAAGATTCCATTTCTGAATTTTATAAACGCCCAGTACACTTATACCAGTAATTTTGATTGGCAACGAGGTGGCGATGCACTTATCGAGGTTGCTGGGGAGAACATCAATACCGTTCAGAATGCCAGCACCCATAATTTGACGGCCAATATGAGCATGCAACGTTTTTATGACTTTTTGGGTCTGAAGAAACGTGACGGAAAAGTAACAGCGAACCAAGCGGCGATAAGAAGGGACAAAGCAGGAAACCCCGCTAATGGTGAAGAAGCAGAAGGACCACGAAAAACCAGTAAGGGCTTCAATACCTTGGTAGATATTGTAACCATGGTGAAACGGGTGAACGTGAATTATAGCGAGAACCGAGGAACGGTGTTGCCGGGTTATACACAATCCATTGGGTTTATCGGAACCTCCCGACCAACATTGGGATTTGTCTTTGGAAGTCAGTCCGATGTAAGGTTCGAGGCGGCGCGTAGAGGGTGGTTGACGGATTATCCAGAGTACAGCAACCAATTCATGCAAAACATCAACAGGCAGTTGAATGTAACCGCTACGGCCCAGCCAACACAAGATTTGACAATCGACCTAACGGCAGATAGAAATTTCATGAGCTCTTCCCAAGAGACCTACAGTCCTGAGGATTGGGCAAATGGACAGCCTGGATTGATCAACGAAATGGGGAACTTTAGCATCTCTACCATGATGATCGGAACCGTATTCAGTAAAAGTGATGAATTTGATTCGGAGACTTTTGAGCAGTTCAAGCAAAACCGTATAACCGTTGCCAACCGGTTGGTGACGGACAGAGGTGAAAACCCGGGACAGTTGGATGAGGATGGATTCCCGGAGCGCTACGGCAAAACACAACAGGATGTGCTGCTTCCGGCATTCTTTGCTGCATATACTGGGCAGGATGCTGAAAGTGTAAATTTGGATGCGTTCCGGGAAATTCCTATTCCCAACTGGAACATTAAATATACCGGTTTAATGAAAAACCGATGGTTCAAAAAGAAATTCAAGCGATTCTCATTGAGCCATGGCTATCGTGCTGCTTATAGTGTGAACTCCTTCCAGACCAATTTGGAGCGCCAGAACACTTCTATCGACTCAGAGACGGGTGATTGGCTTCCCAAAACATTGATCAATAATGTGGTGCTTACGGATGAGTTCAATCCGCTGATGCGCGTGGATTTTGAGATGCAAAATTCGTTCAGCTTCTTGGCCGAGATGAGGACCAGTAGGACTTTGTCGCTAAGTTTTGATAATAATCTTTTGACGGAAATCAATGGAAACGAATACACACTTGGTCTTGGTTACCGCTTCAAGGATGTAAAGTTTGTGACCAACATAGGAGGCGAGAAAACACGTTTAAAAGGAGATCTGAACCTAAAGGCGGACCTTTCACTTCGTGATAACATCACCATCATCCGTAATTTGGATATCAATAATAATCAGATTACTTCCGGTCAACGATTGATGTCCATAAAATTTACTGCGGATTACGCTCTGAGCAAAAGTTTGAACGCGTTGTTCTTCTACGATCATTCCTTCTCGGAGTTTGCGGTATCCACTGCATTTCCACAAACTACCATCAATACCGGCTTTACGTTGCGATACAACTTCGGAAACTAGAAAACACCCTATATTTATTTATGCATCATTTTGTCGCAAAGTTTCTTTGAAAAGCTTTCCGCAATCTGTTACATTTGCCCATCGACTAATTCAAATACATTAGCAATGAACATACCATCAGAATTAAAGTACACAAAGGACCATGAGTGGGTCAAGATAGATGGAGATATCGCCACCGTGGGAATCACGGATTTTGCTCAGAGTGAGCTAGGGGATATCGTTTACGTGGAAGTGGAAACTTTGGATGAGACCTTGGACAAAGAAGAGGTTTTTGGAACAGTTGAAGCGGTAAAGACCGTTTCGGATTTGTTTTTGCCATTAAGTGGTGAGATCATCGAGTTCAATGAAGCATTGGAAGACGAGCCCGAAAAAGTGAATTCCGACCCTTATGGCGATGGCTGGATGGTGAAGATTAAAATAACAGCGCCTTCCGAAGTGGAAGAACTAATGAGTGCCGATGATTACAAGGCATTGATAGGTGCTTAAAAAAAGCATATATACCATATTGTTTATAAGCTGGGTAGTGGTCATCACAATGCTCAGCTTATTTTCTTTCTCGCAAATGGATTTGGATACAGGAGGTCTTAACATTCCATATGCCGATAAAATCGTTCATTTTACATTTTATTTGGTGTTCGCCTTTGTGGGAAGTTTAAGTTTACGGGAAAGAACCTCTGGAAGCCTGGGATTGAGAAAAACCTTGATTATTGTTTTAATTTTCGCTATATTATATGGAATGCTGATTGAGGTGCTCCAATATACCCTAACAATGGACCGGATGGCCGAATTTGCCGATGTTTTGGCAAATACACTGGGAGCATTTGCAGGAATTGGATTGATTCGGTGGTTTTTTTCTAAGAAAAACCCGTTAAAATGGAAATTTTAATTGTTTATTTAACCAATTAATAATTAAATTAGCAAACACTAAATTTAGAAAAGGAGAAAAAGGATGGAACCAAAAAAGAACCCGAAAGCAGACGTAGGAAGAAACAGTGCCCTATATTTCGTTATAGGATTGGCCGCTGTTTTGGCATTGGTATACGGAGCAATGGAGTGGAAGAAATACGACAAGGTCAATGATTATGACATTTCTATGAATGTTGAAGATCAATTGGACGAAGAAGTGCCAATGACCGAGCAAATCAAGACTCCACCGCCACCACCGCCACCTGCAGCCCCCGAAGTTATCGAGGTTGTAGAAGATGAGGAAGAAGTTGAGGAAACAGTAATTGAGTCTACTGAAACCAGCCAAGAAGAAGAGGTAATCGAAATCGAGGAAGTTGAAGTGGAAGAAGTTGAAGAGGATATTTCTGTTCCTTTTGCAGTTATCGAGGACGTGCCAGTATTTCCTGGGTGTGAAAATGCTAAGGATAAAAAGGCTTGTTTCCAAGAACAAATGCAAGATCACATCCGTAAAAACTTCCGTTACCCAGAAATTGCCCAAGAAATGGGAGTTCAAGGTAGGGTAAGTGTGATTTTCGTTATCCAGAAAGATGGAAGTATCGGAAACATTAGAATGCGTGGACCGGATAAAAACTTGGAAGCAGAGGCAATGAGGATTATTCAAAAGTTGCCTAAAATGACTCCTGGAAAACAAAGAGGTAGACCAGTAAAGGTTCCTTTCAGTATTCCAATTACATTTAAGCTTCAATAAGATTTATATAATTCCTGTCGAGGCAGGAATGGAAAAAGCCCTGATGGAAACGTCAGGGCTTTTTTTATTCATTTAAATACTAGAATCATAAAACTTTAGCTTTGGTTGCAAAAGATATACACTGGCGTTATCTTTGCCAGCCAATAATGTAGTGGATGAAATCTGCCGTAGGTTCAGTAAAAAGCAATACCCTTTCCCTAGTATTTTCCGACTTTAAGGAGATTACCAAGGCCAAATTGGCCGTAAGCGTGGTCTTCTCTTCGATTGCGGGGTATTTTCTGGGTGCCTATCAGGTAGATTTGGTTTCCTTGTTGCTATTGATGTTTGGGGGGTATTGCATGGTCGGGGCCTCAAATGCCTATAATCAAATTATAGAAAAGGATCTCGACGCTCTGATGAAGCGTACAAGAAACCGGCCTATTCCATCAGGTAGAATGAGTGTTAGGACTGCCCTGATCATCGCGGTCACTTTAACAGTGCTGGGTGTTTTGGCTTTGCTGGCACTAAGCCCTAAAACGGCGATGTTCGGTGCTATATCCATTTTTTTGTATACCAGTGTTTATACACCGCTAAAAACAAAGTCACCACTTTCGGTATTTGTTGGTGCTTTTCCTGGTGCCATACCATTTATGTTGGGATGGGTTGCTGCGACCGATGATTTTGGGATTGAACCCGGTACATTATTTATGATACAATTCTTCTGGCAGTTTCCGCACTTCTGGGCACTGGGGTGGATGTTGGATGACGACTACAAACAAGCAGGCTTCAAGATGTTGCCTACAGGAAATAGGGATAAGGGAACGGCACTTCAGATCATACTTTACACCATCTGGATGATTGTAATCTCCATTGTCCCGGTTTTTGGTTTCACGGGCAGGCTTAACCTTTCCATTACTGCAGCAATCATCGTATTTTTGTCAGGATTGGTCATGTTGTTTTTTGCTTTCAAACTTTATGAAAATAGGGACAATGCATCAGCCAGAAAATTGATGTTGGCCAGTGTTACCTACATATCATTGATTCAGATAGTATACGTATTAGATAAGTTTATAAGCTAAAAATGGATTTAACCCAAGGAACAGCGGAGGAAAAGAACAAAAGGGCAAAAAAAATGATGCTCTGGTTCGGTATTGTGAGTTTGATCATGGGCTTTGCCGGTTGGACCAGTGCCTACATTGTAAGTAGCAAACGAGAAGATTGGGTAAGTGATTTAGAGCTCCCAAGTGCATTCTTTGTCAGTACGGCCATGATTATCCTGAGCAGTATTACCTATTTTATCGCAAGAAAATCTGTGAGCAACAATAACCAAAAGATGGGCACTATATGTTTGCTTATCACTTTGGCACTGGGAATTACATTTATATCTCTACAATTTGTGGGATTTTCGCAAATGCTGGAAAACGGTTATTATTTTACCGGTCCAACCAGTAATATAAAAATGTCCTACGTATTTTTGATAGCTGCCGTACATATTGCCCACGTGGTGGCTGGATTGATATCGCTTTTAGTGGTTATTGTGCAGCAAGTAAGGAATAAATATACCCCAGATAATATGTTGGGAATGGAGTTGGGTGCCACATTTTGGCATTTTTTGGATTTTATTTGGGTATATCTAATTCTATTTATGTATTTCGTGAAATAAAACAGGATTGGCGCAGTTTTCAATCAAGTTTGTCTTTTACAATACATCAAAAAATGTAAATTTGTGAAAGTTTTAATAAAACGACCTTTTATATGGATGCAACGGTAAGTACCGGTACAGAAGACAGCGTTTGGGGAGGCGGAAATAAGCCTCTCGGCGCTAGCTATGGAAAAATGATGATGTGGTTTTTTATCATGTCGGATGCCTTGACCTTTTCCGGGTTCTTGGTAGCCTATGGTTTCTCAAGATTTAAGTTTATAGAGCTATGGCCTATAGCCGATGAGGTATTTACCCACGTGCCCTTTTTCCATGGGAACTATCCTATGTATTATGTGGCTTTCATGACCTTTGTTTTGATTATGTCCTCTGTGACCATGGTGCTCGCAGTGGATGCAGGTCACAAAATGAAGCAAAAAAGCGTTATCCTATATATGTTCCTAACCATCATCGGTGGTGCCATCTTCGTTGGCTCACAGGCATGGGAGTGGGCAACATTCATTAAAGGTGATTACGGAGCTCTAGAAACCAACTCAGGTAGAATCCTTCAGTTTGTTGATGCGGAAACAGGGGAAAGAGCTGCCTTGGCTGACTTTGCAGAAACAATACCTGATGAAAGGGAAAGACATGTAGAGAGCGAAGGTATATGGTTTTATGGTGAAGGGTCGATGCCTTCTTACTCTTTGAACGAGGTTGTTGAAGGTTTCAAAGCAACACCAAATATCCTTATCAGAACGGAACAACTGAATGAAGAAGGTGAAAAAACCCTTTTAGACAGAAAAGAATCGCTTTCAAAAATACTGGAAGCTAACCAAGTGGTAGAAGGTGCAAACCTTGTCCACAACGAATATGGACATAGATTGTTTGCCGATTTCTTTTTCTTTATCACAGGATTTCACGGATTCCACGTATTCTCTGGAGTAGTGATCAATGTCATCATTTTCTTTAATGTGATATTGGGTACCTACGAGCGAAGAGGTCACTATGAAATGGTAGAAAAGGTTGGGCTGTACTGGCACTTTGTGGATTTGGTATGGGTATTCGTATTTACATTCTTTTATTTGGTATAAAAAAACACAGATTATAAATGGCACACGATCATAAACTCGAGATTTTTAGAGGACTTGTAAAATTTAAGTCGAACACCCAAAAAATTTGGGGAGTACTTATTTTCCTCTCGATAGTAACAACAGTAGAAGTTGCATTGGGTATCATAAAACCACGGTTCTTGACCCACAGTTACTTTTTGGGAATGAAGTTGCTAAACTGGATATTCATCATCCTTACCTTGGTTAAAGCCTATTACATTGCATGGGATTTTATGCACTTAAGAGATGAGAAAACTCCATTGCGAAGGGTAATTGTATGGACCCCGATTTTCCTAGTATGTTATTTGATATTCATCTTGCTTTTTGAAGCCGACTACATTTATAATGTGTATAGTGATGGATTTATAACTTGGAACTTCTAAGAAAAGCATTTAACAGATTTAAAAGACGGTTTTCCAACCGTCTTTTTTTATTTTTGTACGGTTGTAAACACTATGAAAAAGAAAATTGTATTAGCCGTTCTTTTTATACTCCCTGTGGTTGTGTATTTATTTTTTGCATCGGGAGTAAACAATTTTGGGCGCCTGCCCATTCTCACGGAAAACGTGGTTGATGTTGCTCAGATGGACCCCAATGTCCAACTAAAGGATAAGATTACCATTTTAGGCTTTTTGGGCAATGATGTAGCGTCCAAACAAGGGAATGCATTCAATTTAAACCAAAAAATTTACAAAAGATTTGGGGAGTTCAATGATTTTCAGATGGTGATGTTGGTGACAGAGGACCAAATGGGCAAGGTCGAAGATTTGAAGAGTGAATTGGGAAAACTTTCCAACATAGATAAATGGCACTTTGCATTCGGTAACCCGGATGAAATCGAAACAATTTTTGAATCATTGGAGACCAATATTGATTTGGATGATAGTTATTCCACACCCAATGTGTTTATAGTTGATAAGGACTTAAAACTTCGCGGACGAACCGATGATGAGGACGAAGGAACCAAGTATGGATTCGATACCTCCTCTGTAGCAGAATTGAACAATAAAATGGTGGACGATATCAAGATAATCTTGGCCGAATACCGTTTAGCTTTAAAAAAGAACAATGCCGACAGGAGCAAATAACAAAAGAAAGCATACCTACATCTGGGTCTCAGCGATCATATTGATTTTTGGGATTTTTGCGGTGTATGAAATCACCAAACGCATAAAAGGGGGCACTGTCGTAGAAAACGACCGTATGAGCAATAGCTCCAAAGAAATAGAGGTGGGTTTTGTGGTCAACCAAGGTGAAAAGCGTCGCGTGCCAGATTTTGAGTTTTATAATCAAGATAGTACATTGGTGACCAACAAGGACTATTTGGGCAAAGTATATGTAGTAGAGTTCTTCTTTACCACTTGTCCCACTATTTGTCCAATAATGACCAAAAACCTTGTGGAATTGCAGGATACCTTCAAAGGAGATGAAGATTTTGGAGTGGCATCCTTTACCATCAACCCACGATATGATACGCCGTCTGTGCTAACAGCCTATGCCAAAAAATATGGTATTACGGATAAGGATTGGCATTTGATGACAGGCGATCAAGAGAAAATATATGACTTGGCAAGGCAAGGATTTTACATCTTTGCCAACGAAGACCAAGATGCGCCGGGAGGCTTCGAGCATTCCGGTATGTTCGCATTGGTAGACAAAAATGGGTATATTCGTTCCCGTGAAGATGAATTCGGTAACCCATTGATCTATTATCGAGGAACCATTACCGAGGAACAAAAAGTAAATTCAGAAGGGGAATCCCAACAGATTACCATATTAAAAGAGGACATTAAAAAATTATTGGCAGAATGACCGAGGAAATTACTCTTAAGGAAAAGCGGTACAATAGGTTGATTACCGTAATTTCCATTGCTATACCTTTAGTGGTGGCACTTTTGTTTGGTTATAAAATTCCGAATGCGAAACCATTATCGTTTCTCCCTCCGATTTATGCGGGAATAAATGGTCTTACAGCTGTTCTATTGATTGCTGCCATTATTGCCATTAAAAATGGACGTCAATTGATACATAGAAGGTTGATGTTGACCAATATAGTCTTGTCCGCTTTGTTCTTGGTCATGTACGTGGCCTATCACATGACTTCCGAAACCACTGTCTTTGGAGGGGAGGGGCCAATCAAGTTTATCTATTACTTTATATTGATGACCCACATTGTGTTGTCCATATCTGTAATACCATTGGTATTGATTACCTATTCAAAAGTCTATCTAGACGATTTTGAGAGCCACAGACAATGGGCCAAATATACCTTTCCTATTTGGTTGTACGTAGCCGTTACAGGTGTTTTGGTCTACGTTATGATTTCTCCTTATTATCAATATTAAGCTATCATGAAGACAAGATTTCTTATCATACTGCTCATACTTTTTATGGTGCCGACCATGTCGGAGGCACAATGTGCTATGTGCCGAGCGGTAGTAGAGAGCGAGTCTGATGGAAAAACCGCCGAAGCAATCAATAATGGAATCGTTTATCTTATGGCCGTTCCTTATGTCTTGGTTGCGGGCCTCTTCTACTTTATTTATCGCAAGATGAGAGGTTAAAAGATCCTTTCAATAGGGATTTTTAACTCTAACTGTAACAATTTAAGATTTTGATAGTCTAATTGATGTACGCTTTTGCGTTCTTCATCAATCAAAATCACTAACCTATGTTCGACCTTGAGCGGTGGCAAGAAATATTTGACACCATACGAAAGAACAAACTCAGGACCTTTTTGACCGGGCTTTCCGTTGCATCCGGCATATTTATATTGGTCATTCTTCTTGGATTTGGACAGGGAATGCGCAATGGTATCGAAAATGAGTTCAAGCAAGATGCCTCCACCAGTGTATGGGTGTGGCCCGGTGTAACTTCCAAGGAATACAAAGGTCTTAACCCAGGAAGACGGATTCAATTGGTCAACGAAAATTATACCAAGGCAAATACCATGTTCGATGATGATATAGAATATGGGTCGGCCCGTGTATTTGTGCGTGGTGTCAGTGTCAACTACGGTAAAGAAGCCCTTATTTACGGAGTTCAGGGTGTAGCCTCCGATTTTCAATTTATAGAGAATGCCCAAATCTCCGAAGGGAGGTTCATCAATTATCAAGATGAAATTTCCAATGGTAAAGTGGCCATTATAGGGGACAAAATTAAAAAGGATGTTTTTGGAGAAGTGGAAACGCCCATCGGTGAATTTATCGACATTTCAGGAATACCCTTTAAGGTAGTAGGGGTATATAAAGAAATGGAGGACCGGGAAGAAGAACGTATTTATATTCCCATAACCACCGCGCAGCGAACCTTTAATGGCGGCAACCGGGTAAACAATATGACCTTTACCCTGCCACCCGTGGAAAATTTTGATAAGGCCGTTGCCCAAGCGGTAGATTTTAAAAATGGCCTCCGACAGTATTTACAGCAGACCCATACCATAGCTCCGGACGATACAGGTGCGATTGAGGTGTGGAGCGCCATGGAGGAAGCCAAACGCTATTATGGGCTCACCAATAATATAAAACTATTCTTCTGGTTTGTGGGCGTGTGTACTATTATCGCAGGAGTGGTGGGCGTTAGCAATATTATGATGATCGTAGTAAAGGAACGTACCCGCGAAATTGGTATACGAAAAGCACTTGGGGCCAAACCTTGGTCCATTATTGGAATGATATTGCACGAAGCGATATTCGTGACCGCCATTTCAGGTTTCGGGGGACTGATTTTTAGTATGGCCCTTTTGGAAATAGTAGGGCCCAATATCGAGGTGGATTACATTATGAATCCTTCGGTCAACTTCAATGTGGCCTTTTCCACCGTAATCGTTTTGATAGTGGCCGGGACCCTCGCAGGTTTTGTTCCTGCCTACAAAGCGGCAAAAGTAAAAGTAATAGAATCCTTAAGAGACGAATAACCAAAAACAGCTATGTTCAATAAAGATAGATGGCGGGAAATAATCGAGGTGCTCACAACCAATGTGTGGCGTACCATCTTTACCGCTTTTGGGGTATGTTGGGGCATTTTTATCCTTATTGTGCTTTTGGCGGCCGGTAAAGGTTTGGAAAATGGTATTAAACAGGATTTTGGGGATACAGCCACCAATACCATGTTTATGTGGACCAGGGCCACAACCAGGTCCTACGAGGGTTTGCCAAAAGGGAGAAGCTTTGAATTTAAAATTGATGATGTGCAGGCCCTAAGGGACAATGTTCCCAATTTAAGGTTTATCTCGCCCCGTAACCAATTGGGTGGTTTTGGGGGCAACAACAACGTGGTGCATGGTCTGCGCACCGGGGCGTACAATGTATATGGGGATTACCCGGAAATTATCAATCAAGACCCAATGGCGGTGACCTCCGGTCGTTTTTTGAACTATAACGATATCCGGGAGAAAAGAAAAGTGGCCATCATCGGCAACGGAGTAAAAAATGACCTTTATGACAAGGATGAGGAAGCTTTGGGAACTTATATCAAAATTCAGGGCGTAAACTTTATGGTCATAGGCACCTATAAGAAGAACAACAGTGGTGGGGGCGAAGAGGGTCAAAAGGAAATATTTGTACCATTCACTTCATTTTCCCAAGCATTCAACAGAGGAGAGAATGTTGGTTGGATGGCCATAACCGCAAACGACGGCAGTTCCATATCACAGCTCAAGGATAAAATTGTAGATGTGATGAAAAAACGTCACAAAGTCCACCCGGAAGACACACGGGCCGTAGGTTATTTTGACCTTTTTGAACAATACAACCGTGTAGAAAGCCTGTTTGGAGCATTAAAGGCCGTGGCCTATATCGTTGGAATCATGGTTCTGCTCTCCGGTATTATCGGGGTGAGCAACATTATGCTCATTGTGGTGAAGGAGCGCACCAAGGAAATAGGCATACGCAGAGCGCTGGGCGAACAACCATGGTCCATAAAAAAGCAAATCTTGATGGAGTCCATTTTCCTCACTTTGATATCGGGTATGGTAGGCATCATATTCGGTTCCTTGGTCATTTTTGGTATCAACTCGTTGCTGGACAGTGTGGGCCCTGTGGATATGTTTATGAGTCCAAGCGTTAGTGTGGGTGTGGTAACCGGCGCCTTGACCATTTTAATGGTATCCGGGCTTTTGGCGGGCTTCATTCCTGCACAGAGCGCGATCAGGGTGCGGCCCATCGAAGCATTGCGAAATGAATAATATGTAAAAGAATCAATCAATTAACAATTATAAAAAATGAAAAAATCGGTAACCATTGTCATCTTGCTGCTCATCGTAATAGTGTTCGGTGGCTCCATGTACTACCTGTATCAAAAAAATGCCGAAGACCCGGTGGTCTATCAAACAGAGACACCATCCAAACAAACCATTGTGAAAAAGGCGGTGGCCACGGGGAGCATTCTTCCTTTGGAAGAAGTATTGATCAAACCCAATATCTCGGGCGTGATCGAGGAAATATATGTGGAAGGGGGCGATTACGTAAAATCGGGAGATCTTTTGGCAAAAATCAAGGTCGTGCCCAATCTTTCTGCACTTAATGATGCGAAAAATGCAATCGATGAGGCCAAGATCAGTTTGGATGATCAAAAGCGCAATTACGAACGCCAGTCCACGCTATATGGGAAGGGTGTCATATCCAAAACAGATTTGGAGCGTGCCGAAGTTTCTTATGATCAGGCAAAACAGGCATATGCAGCGGCCAATAAGCGCTACGATATTGTAAAAACCGGAACTACGAGCGGATTGAGCAGTTCGGCCAATACCATGATCAGGGCCACCGTAAGCGGAATGGTGCTTGAGGTACCTGTAGAAGTGGGCAATCAGGTCATCGAAAGCAATACCTTTAACGAGGGCACCACCATTGCAGCCATTGCCGATGTGGACAAGATGATCTTTGAGGGCAAGGTCGATGAATCCGAAGTGGGAAAGATTAAAGAAGACCTTCCTTTGGAAATAACCGTTGGTGCCATAGAAAATCGGGTTTTTGATGCCGTATTGGATTATATCGCACCCAAGGGCAAAGAAGAGAACGGGGCCATTCAGTTTGAGATCAAGGGAACCCTAAAAAAGAACGATACGGTCTTTATCAGGGCAGGTCTCAGTGCCAATGCATCCATTATTTTGGCACGGGCCGATAGCGTTTTGGCAGTAAAGGAAGCATTGGTCCAGTTTGATGATGATAGCAAAAAACCGTTTGTAGAAGTGGAAACCGCCGACCAAAAGTTTGAAAGAAAGGATGTTGAATTAGGGGTGAGCGACGGCATTTTTGTAGAGGTAAAGTCAGGCATAGCGGCAACTGACAAGATAAAGGTGTGGAACGCCCTGGCCGAAGAATAGTGCACAAAAAACACCGTTTGAAAAAAAAGTAAAAAATCTTGTAACATTTTAACAACATCTATGTCTTACTAGCAGAAGTAAAAGTAAGATAGCTAACATCATCAATCATGATAGAAATCAAAGACCTTCATAAATCCTATAAAATGGGGACCAACTCCCTTCATGTTTTAAAGGGAATAAATTTTAAAGTAGAGGATGGCGAGCTTGTTGCCATAATGGGATCTTCCGGGTCTGGTAAATCCACCTTATTGAATATTTTAGGAATGTTGGACGGTGCTGATTCCGGTGAGTATACCCTGGATGGCGTTCCGATCAAAAATTTGAGCGAAACCAAAGCTGCCCAATACCGAAATAAATTCTTGGGGTTCATCTTCCAATCCTTCAACTTGATCAACTACAAAAGTGCAGCAGAAAATGTGGCACTACCATTATACTACCAAAAAGTGCCAAGAAAGGAACGCCAGGAAAAGGCCATGCAATATTTGGAAAGAGTGGGTCTAAAACCATGGGCCGATCACCTGCCAAGTGAGCTTTCGGGTGGACAAAAACAAAGGGTGGCCATAGCGCGTGCCATGGCAGCAGAGCCCAAGGTGCTTTTGGCGGATGAGCCAACCGGTGCATTGGACAGTAAAACGTCCTATGAAGTAATGGACCTGATCCAAAAAATCAATGATGAAGGAAACACCATTTTGGTCGTGACCCACGAAGAGGACATTGCTCACATGTGCAAACGAATCGTGCACCTAAAAGATGGTGTTATCGTAGAGGATAAAAAAGTGGAACAAGTAAGAGCGGAACAGTATGTTTGATCGGGACGTTTGGCAAGAAATATTCAACACGCTTAAGACCAATAAACTGAGAACCTTTTTAACGGGGTTTTCCGTGGGATGGGCCATCTTCATTTTGGTGATGCTTTTGGCGTCGGTTAATGGAATGCAAAATGGGTTTGTCGGCCAGTTCAACGATGATGCCACCAATTCCATTTTCGTTCGTACGGGAACCACGGCCAAGGCCTATGGTGGTTTTGAGGCGGGCAGACGCGTTCAGTTAAAGAACGATGATCTCGAATATATCAAGCAAAGTTTTCCGAAAGACATCGAATATATAAGTGCCAGATACTATTCCAACACAACAGCGAGGTACAAAGAGGAAACAGGGTCTTATTCCGTTCAGGCCACTCATCCGGACCATCAGGCCATAGAGAAAACCCTAGTGGTCGCCGGAAGGTATATCAACGAAGCAGATATTGTCAACAAGGCAAAGGTGGCGGTAATCGGAAGAAAGGTAGCCGAAGACCTCTTCAAAAATGAAGATGCACTGGGGAAATTTGTGGAATTCAACGGCTTGCCTTTTCGGGTGATCGGAATCTTTACCGATGATGGTGATGATAACGCAGAAAGAAGAATTTATGCCCCCATAAGCACCTACCAGCGCATTTATGGGAACACCAACGAAATTGCAAGTATCGCATTGACTTACAATCCCAATTATGATTTGACCGAGGCTTTGGATTTTTCCGAGCGATTGGAAATTTTGATGAAGCGGAGGCATAAAATAGCTCCCGATGACCAAGCTGGACTAAATGTATGGAACTATGCCGAAGCGTTCAATGATATCAGCAGTTTTACCGCAGTATTGAAAGGAATTGGTATCGGAGTCGGCTTTTTGATATTGATAGCTGGAATCGTGGGTATCGGAAACATTATGGTGTTCACCATTAAAGAGCGAACCAAGGAAATTGGGGTACGTAAGGCGTTGGGTGCTAGACCAATACAGATTGTGAATCTAGTGCTGTTGGAATCCGTGTTCATTACGGCCATTTCAGGTTTTGTGGGTCTATTGTTCGCTTGGATGATATTGGCCGCCATTGGTCCCATGATCGAGACACCGGCATTCAGTAATCCATCGGTAAGCCTTTCCGTAGTGGTCACGGCCACTATAATATTGATTATTGCAGGCGTGTTGGCAGGTTTGTTGCCGGCCATGAAAGCTGCAAATGTAAAACCCATTGTAGCACTAAGCGATAAATAGTTATGTGGTTATTTGATAGAGATTTGTGGATAGAAATTTTTCATACCCTGGGCAAGAATATGTTCAGGACTTTCCTGACCATGCTTGGGGTAATCTTTGCCATGATTATTTTGGTGCTGTTGCTTGGGTCTGCCAACGGTATGAGCAACGGGTTCAATAAAATATTTGCGGGAACAGCTTCCAATAGCCTGTTCGTTTGGGGACAATCGACCTCTGAACCTTATAAAGGTTTTGAACGGGGAAGAAGAATCAATTACAAACTGGAAGATGCGGAAATCCTAAAAAGACAAATTCCAGAAATTGAAGTGCTTGCTCCACGAATTGAGCTTGCAGACCATAGGGGTACGGTAAGCGTCTACAGAAACGGACAGACGAGTGGTTCTGCCGTTTATGGGGATTTTCCCGAAATAGACAATATCACCAAAAAGAAATTGGTGGAAGGTAGGTTCCTGAACCAAACCGATATTGAGGACTCCAAAAAAGTGTGTGTCATCGGAGAAGAGACCTATAAGCTTCTATTTGAAAAAGGAGAGAAAGCCATGGGGCAGGAAATCCGTATCAACGGAGTGTATTTTACCGTTGTGGGAATATACAAGCCCAACAACAATATTAACATTGATGGAGAGAATGCAGTATTCATTCCGTTCAGTACTTTTCAAAAAGCGTTCAATTCAGGTGATAGAATGGGGTGGATGGCCATTGCTGTGGAAGAGAACACACCCGTACCTTTCGTGGAAAGCCAGATTAAGAGTATCCTAAAGACCAAATACGATATCCATCCGGATGATGAACGTGCCATCGGCAGTTTTGATATGTCGGAGATATTCAACAACATTACTGCATTTACCACGGTGTTGCAAGGATTCTCCTTCTTTGTGGGGATTTTCACCCTGCTGGCAGGTGTCATCGCAATTAGTAATATCCTTTTGATCACCGTAAAGGAACGTACGCAGGAAATCGGGGTGCGACGCGCACTTGGGGCGACCCCCGTGATCGTAAAACGACAAATCGTGGTCGAGGCCATAGTATTGACCGCTTTTGCTGGACTGGTAGGATTTGCCGTTGCAGTGGGGATATTATCCATTATGAATGCGATGTGGGGAAGTGGGGATAATTTCCCCTTTGTGAAGCCCATGATCAGTATTCCACAGTTTGTCGTATCCTTTATTTTAATGGTGGGGCTGAGCGTGTTAATTGGTTTACTGCCTGCAAACCGTGCCGTTAGGATCAAACCTATCGACGCATTAAGAGAAGAATAATCATCAATACAATTAAATAACGAATCAAATAAGCAAGAATGAACAAGTATGTAAAATACGGATTGATAGGGGTAGTGGTCATTGGTATTTTGGCCGCTGTAGTCTACTTTTTAAAGCAGAACAGTACTCCTGTAGAGCTGTATAAAACCGAAACAGCAGAACGAAAGGACATCGTAAATAAAGTAATCGTTACCGGAAAGGTGATACCTGAGGACGAGATCAACATTAAGCCTCAAATTTCTGGGATCATTGATAAGATCATGCTCGAGGAAGGGGTCCGTGTAGAGTCTGGAGACCTTATCGCAGTGATCAAGGTGGTTCCGAACGAGCAATCCTTGAACCAGGCAGCTGGTCGTGTACGCAATGCCGAACTGGCGCTGAACAATGCCAAATTGGAATATGATAGGAACAAAACCTTGTTCGATAAGGGGGTAATCTCCAATCAGGACTACAACAATCTAAAGTTGACCTACGAACAGGCAATGCAAGAATTGAAAAATGCCCAGGCCGATTATCAGATTATTAGAAAAGGATCGGCAGGAGGTTCTTCCAGTGCCAATACCAATATTAGGGCAACGGTATCGGGGACCATTCTTGAAATTCCCGTAAAAGAAGGTGATCAGGTTATCCAGAGTAACAACTTTAACGAAGGTACCACCATCGCCACCATCGCGGATATGTCCAAAATGATTTTCGAAGGTGAAGTGGACGAGGCGGAAGTTGGAAAACTGAGCGTGGGTATGCCTTTGGAAATAAGTCTTGGGGCCTTGGAAGAGCAAAAGTTTGATGCCAAACTAAAGTTCATCGCACCAAAAGGTGTTGAGGAAGAAGGTGCCGTGCAGTTTAAGATCGAAGGTGACCTGGATGTAAAAGCGAGCGACAGTACTTCATACGTTAGGGCAGGTTACAGTGCCAACGCTTCCATTGTATTGGAAGAAAAGAAAGATATTTTGGCAATCAAAGAAGCGTTGCTTCAGTTTGACAAGGACACGGAAAAGCCATATGTGGAAGTGCAGACAGGTGAAAATGAATTCGAGCGCAGAGATCTTGAATTGGGTGTTAGCGACGGTATAGACGTGGAGATTGTTTCGGGTATTGATGAAGATGATAAAATCAAGGTTTGGAACAAGTTGGAAAAAAGATCTGACGAAAACTAATCCGTACTAAACCATCAATAATAAATCAAAATCGAAAAACGAATGAAAAATAGCATAACCATATTACTTGCGTTGTTCGCTGTCACCTTGTCGAGTGCACAGGTGCGACAATGGACGCTCCAGGAATGTGTGGAATACGCAGTAGAAAACAACTTGACCGTAGAACAATTTGAACTGGATCTTGAAAACGCAAAAATCGATAAGTCCGATGCTGTTGGAAACATGCTTCCAAGTTTAAACGGAACAATGTCAGCCTCGAGCAACACGGGTTTTTCCATTAATCCAACAAATAACTTGCCGACCAACAGTACGGCCAATAACGTGAACATTAGTGCTACATCCAGCATTACACTTTTTGATGGGTTAAGGAACATCAACCAGTTGCATAGGGCCAAAATGAACGCGATTGCGAACCAATACCGTTTGGACAACTTAAAGGACGATATTCGTTTGAACGTGGCCAATGCCTATTTGCAAGTGGTGTCCAACAAGGAACAGCTCAAGACGTTCAGGGCGCAATACGCAGTTACCGAACAGGATTTGAAGCGTACCAAGGAATTGGTGGAATCCGGTGTGGTTCCCAGAGGGGACCTGTTGGAAATCGAAGCCACGGCCGCCAATCAAGAACAACAAATCGTGAATGGCGAGAGCAATGTTCTGATTTCTCGTATCAATCTGGCACAATTGCTTCAAATTACCGATTATGAGAACTTTGATATAGCGGAAGAGGAGTTTGATATTCCTCCATCCGATATTCTAGATAATTCACCTAAGGTGATATTCGACAAGGCCATGACCTTTAGGAACGATATCAAGTTTTCAGAATCCAATGTGGAATTGGCCGAACAAGATGTTAAAATTGCAAAGGGTGCTTATTTGCCAACGCTATCGGCTTTCTTTCAATACGGCACAAGGTATTCGGATGTAACCCAGATTCCTGATGGTAACGGGGTTCCCTATACGCCTAGTTTAACAGACCAGTTGTGGATTTTTGACGGTATCAGTTACGGGGCACAGTTGAACATCCCTATTTTTAATGGATGGAGCACACGTAACAATGTAACCCGTTCACAAATCAGCTTGGAAAAGGCCAAACTTCAACTGGAGCAGGATAAATTGGATTTGGAAAATACCATTCAGCAGGCCTATGTGGATGTGAATACTTTTGAAAAGGCCTATGCGGCAGCCGAAAAAACATTGGAGGCAAGGACTTTGGCGTATGACTATGCCAAGGAACGTTACGATGTTGGTTTGATGAACGCTTTTGATTTTAGCCAGGCGCAAGCCAGGGTAGAGAATGCACAGGCAGATGTGATCCGTACCAAATATGATTATATCTTCCGATTGAAAATATTGGAGTTCTACTTTGGTATACCCATTTCATTAAACTAGTATCTTTGTGGCCGCTATGGCTACAATACTACATTTAGAAACAGCTACCACCAATTGCTCCGTGAGCATTGCAAAGGATGGCGAGATGCTTGTCCTAAAAGAGAACAACGCCGCGAACTATTCGCATTCAGAGCAATTGCACATATTTATAAAAGAAGCCTTGAAAGAGGCTTCTTTGTCATTTTCGGACCTTGATGCCGTCGCAATCAGCAAGGGACCGGGTTCATATACAGGGCTTCGTATCGGGGTATCTTCTGCAAAAGGTTTATGTTTTTCACTGGATATTCCTTTGATATCGGTGCCTACTTTACAGAGCATGGCGTATCAAGTGGATGTAAAACCGGGGGAATTGGTGATTCCGGTACTGGATGCAAGACGTATGGAAGTGTATTCCGCAGTGTACAACGACCAATACAAAGAAATCCGTGAAACACGTGCAGAGGTAATCAACGAAGAGTCATTTGCTGATTATATTTCGGACTATAAGGTATATGTTGTGGGAAGCGGTGCCGAAAAATGTAGGGGTGCCTTGCGACACCCCAATTTTGTTTTTGATACCAATGTGGTTCCATCTGCAAAGCAAATGGTTGCCATTGCATTTGAAAAGTTCAAGTCCAATGAATTTGAGGATGTGGCCTATTTTGAGCCATATTACCTCAAGGACTTTGTGCTCCAGCAAAAAAAGAAGAAAAATTAATCTTCCAATGCCTTGTGCATCACCCGTTGTGGGAACGGAATTTCTATTCCGGCCGCATCAAATCTTAATTTGGTCTGTTCTATTACATAAAAGTGTGCGGGCCAAAATACATCGTTGTTTGCCCAAAAGCGTAGGGTAAGATTCACAGAGCTATCTGCCAAGGCCCCAACGTATACTTCCGGAGCTGGTTCAGTATTTATATTTGGATTGTCTGCACAAATCTGCAAGAGAATATCTTTGGCCTCTTTAATGTTTGAGCCATATCCGATACCAACATCGATTTTGTCCCTACGGGTGTTTTCCATGTTGTAGTTTATAATGTTGCCATTGGACAATTGTCCGTTCGGGATAATGGCGATCTGGTTGCCGAAAGTGCTCAATTTGGTATTGAATATGGAAATTTCCTTCACAGAGCCGTCGACCCCTTGTGCAGAAATCCAGTCCCCTACCTTAAATGGTTTAAATATCAATATAAGGACGCCCCCGGCAAAATTGGCCAAGGACCCTTGCAGGGCCAAGCCAATGGCAAGACCTGCGGCACCCACAATGGCTACCAAGGAAGAGGTCTTGACCCCTAATTGCGTGATTACCAAAACAAACAACAATGCTTTTAGGGTAATACTGATAAAACTTTGCAAGAAGGATTCCAAGGTTTCATCGTAGTCCTTCTTCTTGAAAAAACGGCGCACCATTTTATTGATGAAGGTAATGGCCCAAAGTCCGACAAAAAATATGACAATGGCCGTAATAAGACTTGGTATAATGCCAATTGCCCATTCAACGGCTTGGTCTAAGTAATCTTGATAGTTTTCTAGTTCTTCCATAACGGTTTTTTAGTTTAAATAGCAACGTAATTAATATTCAAATGAAATAAAAGAAAAGGTGTTTTAAACAAATGTTAATGTTAAAGCCAGTTATAATTGTTCCAGGGCCCTTTCTGCACTGGTCACAGGGAGTTTGCATGCTCCCTCGATACAGACATAAGTTAATGTTTTTCCAGGTACTGTTCTGTTTTTCAGTAGTTCCAAGTTCCCGTCTTTTTCGGATGCGACCAAAATACTATTGGGAACGTAAACCTTGGCTAGGTCCAGTCCCATGGATTTATAGTTTTCTCCAAGAATGGCTATTTCATAAAAATTTTGGTTTTGGAACAACACCAAATGCAACCAGTTGGAAAAACCCTGTGCCCTACGATTAAAATCCTTTTGAACGTTTTTGAGCATTTGGTTTGATGTTTCTCCATAACCTTCACTTGGAAATAGCTTGTCGAATTTATAGAGGTTGATGGCCATCATGGAATTGGAAGAAGAGATTACATTGTCGTCCACCTCGATGGTTCTCCTTATGAGGGATTGGTCTTGGTCCGAGGTATAAAAGAACATTCCTGATGCATCATCAAAAAAGTGTTTTTTGGTGTAATCGAGTAGGTTTTTGGAAAGTTTTAGCCATTTTTCGTCAAAAGTGACTTCATAAAGTGAAAAATAGGCGTCGATTACAGTGGCATAATCATCCAAAAATGCATTGATGGTGCTTTTACCATTTTTGTGGTTTCGGTAGAGTGAACCATCATTTTTTATAAGTTCCCGTTCAATAAATTCGGCATTTTTTAAGGCAAGGTCCAAGTATGCATTGTTTTCCAGATAACGATAGGCATCCACCAGCCCTTTGAGCATCAATCCGTTCCAAGATGTCAAAATTTTGTCATCCAACCGTGGTCGCGGACGTTTATTTCTTTCATTTTTAAGTGTGGCTAGGCTTTTTTTGATGGTTTTCCTCAACGTTTCAATGTCAATACCAAAACTGTTGGCAATCTCTTCATCACTCTTATCTCGGATAAGTACATAATTCTGTCCCTCCCAATGCCCGTAAGAGTTTATGTTGAAGTATGCTTGGAACAGTTCAAAATCATTGCCCAATAAATTGATAAGTTGCTCCTTTGTCCAAACATAATAGGTACCCTCTTCCAAGTTTCCATGTTCGCCCAAACTGTCGGCATCCAATGAGGAATAGAATCCACCACTCTTGTCCAAAAGCTCCTCTTTGACAAAGGCAATCGTTTCGGCAACAACATCTTTGTACAGGTCATTCTTTGTAACGGCATAGGCCTTGGCGTACAGACTTGTCAATTGTCCATTATCGTATAACATTTTCTCAAAGTGGGGCACATGCCATTTCACATCAACGGCATATCGGGAAAATCCTCCACCCACATGGTCATAAACGCCTCCGTAGGCCATTCTGGTAAGTGTAGTGTCCACAAACTCCATGATCTCTGGTTTGTTGGTCGTGGTGGCATAGTGCAATAAAAAGTCCCAATTGTTGGGCATCATAAACTTTGGGGCACGCTTATGTCCACCCAAAAAAGTGTCGAAGTACTGCGTCCAATTTTGAACGGCACTATCCAATTGCTCCAAGGAATAGAGTTCATGGTCCATATTGTTTTCCACCAAGTTGATGGCCTGCAGTCCATTGGCCAGGTCGGTAGCATATTCAGTTACCCGTTGCTTATCGTTCTTATAAAGTTCGGCCAATTGTTCCAGAGATTTTATCCAATTGTCCTTGGGAACATAGGTTGCGCCCCAGAAAGGCCGGCCATCGGGCAATGCAACAATATTGAGCGGCCACCCTCCTTGTCCTGATATCATCTGGATGGCGTCCATGTAAATTTGGTCCACATCGGGCCGTTCTTCCCTGTCAATCTTTATATTGATGAAATTCTCGTTCATCACTTGGGCCACTTCTTCGTCCTCAAAACACTCTTTTTCCATAACATGGCACCAATGGCAGGCAGCATATCCAATACTGATGAGCAGAAGTTTATCTTCTTTTTTTGCCTTGTTGAGCACATCGGGGCTCCAAGCTTCCCAATTTACCGGGTTGTGGGCGTGTTGTAATAAATAGGGACTGGTCTCTTTTATAAGTGCATTGGTATGTTTATGGCTCACTTTGTCTGATTTTTTTTTGCAGCCCGAGGCTGAGGTTACAACTAGTATGAAGAAAAGCACCTTTTTCATCAAATGGGCAGGTTTGCGCATAAAAAAATGCGTCCGTTTCGGGACGCATCTTGTTTTCTTCATTTTTGTTATTGTACTTCAAAGGTAATCTTGACGTTTACCCTGTAGTTGTCAATTTTTCCATCTTTTACGGTAGCGCTCTGCTCGTTTATATAGATGGAACGAATATTCTTAACTGATTTTGAGGCCTGCTCCAACGCATTGTTGGTCGCATCTTCCCAACTTTTACTGGAATTGGCCAATACTTCGATAACTTTTAAAACTGCCATGGTCAATGTATTTTTTAGATTTCCTTTAAGATAACAAATTTTGACCGTAATATGGCAGTAACCTAGTTAATTATCCGTTAAGAGCAACCACTTCCTTGATTTTATCGCCCATCATGTTCTTAAGCATCGTCTCGATACCGTTCTTCAAGGTGAAGGTAGATGATGGACAACCGCTACATGCTCCTTGAAGGATAACGCTAACAGTACCGCTTTGCTCTTCATAGGATTGAAAAAGGATATTTCCGCCATCACCGGCAACGGCTGGCTTTACATATTCTTCCAAAATGTCTATGATTTGTAGCGATGTGTCGTCGTAATCAGTGCCCGATTTTTTCTGCTCAATAGTTTCCTTGCCCTTTTGGATGGCTTCTGCAGTTACCACCTCCTTGCCGTCGGCAAGGTAATCGCGGATAAATTCGCGCAATTGCATATTGATTTCTTCCCAATCGGCCACTTCGTATTTGGTAACGGAAACGTAGTTTTCATCCATAAAAACCTCTTTTACAAAAGGCAAATGGAAAAGTTCCTTGGCCAATGGGGAATCTTTGGCCTCGTCAATATTCTTGAACTCGTAGGTAGAAGGAACGATTCTTTTGTTGGAAACAAATTTCATTACCGCAGGATTGGGTGTTACCTCGGCATATACCGTAATCGGCTCTTTTTTGGTAACCGCCTCTTCATTGACCACAGGTTCACCGGCGTTGAGGTACTCTACCAATTGTTGCGCCACTTCATCCTTCACATCGTCCCACTCCACAATGTCAAAACGTTCCAATGCCACAAAGTTACTGGCAATGTAGACGGTCTTGATAAAAGGGAGGTAGAAAAGTTGCTGTGCCAAAGGGGAGTTTTTGGCCTCATCAATATTTTTAAACTCGTAATTGCCCTTGACCAAAAAATGGTTGGCTTCCAATTTTATTATTTTGGGGTTGTTGGTGGGAACAACCGTGATATTGAACTCTTTCATCTTGAATATTTGTTGCAAAAATACCAATAGTTGCGATGCGCAGCAAAATATTATAATAATGTGACATGCTTATCGTTATTTAAGTGTTTTATAGTATTCGATAATCACTAGCCCCAACCGTCAGATGAGACGAATCTTAACCTCAATGTTTATAGCCTTGTTTTTTGGCTCCTTTGCCAAGGCCCAAGAAGGTATTCCCGTATATTTCGATTATTTGGCGGATAATTATTATCTAGTGTATCCGTCCATGGCGGGTATTTCGGAAGGTACCAAAATTCGCCTAACGGCAAGAAAGCAGTGGTTCAACGTGGACGAAGCGCCCAGCCTACAGACCCTGAACATTAATTCTCGAGTTGGGGAACGCAGCGGAATAGGTGGAATTCTTTTCAACGATTCCAACGGATACCACTCGCAAACTGGGTTCAAGGCCACTTATGCTCATCATTTGCAATTGGCGGGCGATTTTAGGACCCTCAACCAATTATCATTTGGACTGAGTGCAGGCGTAATCCTTAGCAGTTTGGACGAAACCGAATTCAGGTCTGTAGTTCCCGACCCAATTGTCACCGGGGTAAAAAACACAACTAGTTACTTTAATGTCGATCTAGGGGCATCCTATAATCTATTTGAGTTTTATGCACATGTCGCAGTTTTGAATCTTTTAGGAAGTGGACGTGATCTGTATACGGCTGCCGAGTTTGATAACCTTAGACGTTATTTGTTCTCCGTAGGCTATGTTTTTGGAAGAACTACCCGAATCGAGCCATCCATTTTGTTTCAAATGACCGACTTTACAAAAGAAAAGACGGTGGACTTGAATGCAAAAGTGTATCGGGATGTGAGTTTTGGAACCGTTTGGGCCGGATTGTCATACCGTCGTAGTTTTGATGGGGCACAATTTCAATCCAATGGGAATTTTGGAGAGCAGCGCCTTCAACTATTTACACCTATTATCGGGGTCAATGTGAATAGATTCATGTTTTCTTACAATTATTCGTATCAGTCAGGGGATATCCGTTTTGATAATGGAGGCTTCCATCAAATTACTTTGGGATACGATTTTGGACAAAGCGACCAAGGCAAACGTTACGACTGTTATTGCCCTGCGGCCAATAATTAATCCTTTAGTGTAAGAGCGTGAATGTCAGTTCGAGCGCAGTCGAGAACTTTTAATTTATCCCGACCGCGACCGATGTGACATACCTTATTTGTCCCAAGTATAGTTTTTCTTTGATGCCTGGGCCTTTATAGCGGATAACATGGCATTTTCCAATTCTCCTGTTTCCTCTTTTTGATTCTCTGCAATGTAAACTTCGCGTTTGGCATTAAGTTCCTGTATCTGTTTTTGGATCTCTTCGCGTTCCATTTTCTTTTGTTTTACATAAGCTTTGATTTCGCTCTCGGTTTTTCCTTGGAGTTCTTCGGGAAGATCTTTTTGTGGTAATTCTGCGATTAAGGATTCATCATCTTCAGCGGCATCTACAAGGTCCCAAGTCGAGTTTTTGTACAATCTGGAACTTTTGCTCACAGCTCTTTTCACGGCTACCACCTCTTCCAATTCTGCTGCATTGGCATCTTGTGCATATTGAAGCTCCTTTTTTTGTCTGCCAATGGAGCCGTAGGAAATGTAAGTGCCGTTCAATTTTGAATTTAACTTAATGATGACATCGTCATAGGGCGTGTTAATGTGGACGACCTGTCTGTTATGGTCAATGGCCATATATTCACCGCCGGTAAGTGTGGCCCCGCTCTTCCACATGGTGGAAATACCTTGCTCGTAATTGCCACAAAAAATGGTGTTTACAATAACATCCTTCTCCTTGGCATTGGTGGTGGCGTCCTTGTAATCCAGTTTTCCTTGGGTAAAGGGTTCGTTGCCTGCAATAAATATCATTTTAAGGTCATCGGCATTTTTGCCCCAATCCAATTGTTTCAAAGAAGTATGGATAACCTGTCCGCAATATTCTTCACCTCCATTTGTGGTCAGTGAGAACAATTTCTCCGAAATTTCATCCAGATCGTTGCTAAAACCCAACACCTGTCTGATGTACCCTTCACGAGAAGAAAGATTGTCATTTCCATATTCATAAAGTGCAATTTGAAGTGATGGCCTCTTGCCGGTGCCGCATTTGGCATGGGTAAATTCGTTGACAATATCCCACAACTGGGCCTTGGCCTGATTGATGAGCCCATCCATACTGTTGCTTGTATCCAAAAGCAGCGCAATTTTAACGTATTGCTCCGAAGGCTTTTCAGCAGTGGATTGCGTGACCAAAGTTGTTTTCTCTTTCGTGTGTGCATTAAGGTTGCAACCGTAACTAGTACCTGTCATAAATAACAGAAAAGCCGAACCTAAAAAGTAATTCATATGTTTCATGATGCAATGATTTTTAAAGTTGAGGTAAATGTATCGGCAACTTTGTTCAATTAATATCTAGAATGAGTGACATGGCATTTCAAATGAGCGAATGGAACCAATAACTTCGTAAAGAGGTTAAACGGAGGTGTTTTTTAGCTTATTTCGGGTTCTGCCTATTTTTTAAAATGCTTGGGAAGCAGTATGTTTACCTAACGTATGGCTCAGAAGGTTTACATATTGATATTGATGCTGCTGACCTCGTTGGGTTCTGTTGCCCAACAGGGGAATGCACAAGGTCAAATGCAAATCAAAGGCTCGGTAAAGGGCAAGGAAAACTATGCCCCAATTTCTGGAGTTCGCGTATCCACCGATAAAGGAGCCTTTACCACCACAAATGCATTGGGCGAGTTTGTTATCAGGGCTTCCGTAGGAGATATATTGATGGTTGAAGGACCTGAACTTGAAACAGTGCGTTATCGTATCAAATCGGGTGAGGATGTGGATGTGTTGGTGGAAGGTTATTACGGTGGGGTTTCGAAAAAGCAAAAACGGGAAGCCATAAGTTCAAGGAGTTCCCTTGCAGACCATCAACGGTTTTTGGATTCGGCCAATGTCTACAAGAAAACCAATTTGGAAAAGAGCATCGATTTTATCGCACGTTCCATGGAACCTTTGGGAAGTTCGGGCAATAAAAATGAATTTTCTGCCTCGTTACGCACTTTGGGGGAAATCTATATGTTCCATGAACAGTACGATCTTGCCATCACCAATTTTAAGGATGCCTTGGCCGCACAAGAATCCAACAAGACCAAAATACTGTTGGGTAAAGCTTATGTGCTGAACAAAAACTTTGAAAGTGCCATCTCTATTTTGGAACCTCTTATAACGGTAAGGAACATGGTACCGTATCAGCGAATCGAACTTTTTGAAGCATTGGGAGATGCCAGCAAAGAACTCAATAAATTGAAAGAGGCTCAAGGGTACTATCAGCAGGGACTGCTCATTGCAGAAAAGAATCAAATCTCTCCAAAGGAAATCGACCTCAACTCTAAAATTGCGGATGTCTTTGCTAGTGAGGACAGGGTAATAGAGGCCGAAGGGTTTTATCAAAATTCCTTGAGCCTCTCAAAAGAGGTGGCGCCCGAACGCTTGATTCAAGAAAGTGAAAAAGTTGCGGATTTCTATAATCAGAAAAGCCGGTATAATGATGAAATCCAACTGAGGAAAAGAAATTTGGATGAATTAAAACAAATATCAAAGTCCAGTGTGGCTTCGGCAGAACGGGGAATCAATACTCGGGATACCATCACTTCGCAACGCATCAACTATAAGATTGCAAATGCCTATATCGCACAGGACAAATTGGACGAGGCGATTCCCTACCTCGAAAAAAGTATTGTGGAAGCGGACAAGGATGATGATCTCGTAGTGCAAAAGGATGCCACGCGAAAATTGTCCGAAGTATATCGCAATAAAGGAGATTATACTAGGGCCTTGGAGTCCTACCAAGATTATGTGGCCGTGGTGGACAGTCTTTATGTGCGAAAGGAACAGGAAATTTCGAGGGCGGCACGTTTTAATCGGGAGATTGCAAACACACAAAACCGAATTTCCAGCTTGGAACAGGAACGCGAGCTCAGTCAAAGCAAGTATAGTCTGGCAGTAACGGAGCAACAGTTGTACGAGGAGACCAGCAAGCGTCAAAAATGGATTATCTACTCCCTGATATTTGGAATTGCCCTTATGGCCCTTACCGCATTCTTGTATTACAGGAGCAATAGGCAGCAAAAATTGGCCAACAACCTTCTAGCGTTGAAATCGCTCCGGACCCAAATGAATCCGCATTTTATTTTTAATGCGCTCAATTCGGTGAACAATTACATAGCCAAGAGCGATGAGCGAAGCGCCAACCGATTTTTAAGCGAGTTCTCCGTATTGATGCGTAGCGTACTCGAAAATTCTGAAGAAGACTTTATTCCGCTCGCCAAGGAACTGGAGCTGTTGGAACTTTACATAAAATTGGAGCATTCACGGTTTTCAGACAAGTTTGATTACGAAATAGACGTGGATAAAAAAATAGATGTGGAAGCCTTTCAAATCCCGCCCATGTTGCTCCAACCCTATATTGAAAATGCCATCTGGCATGGGTTGCGCTACAAGGAAGAAAAGGGTTCCCTCAAAATCAGAGTGCGACAAATTACTGGAGATATGCTGGAAATCTGTATTGAGGACGACGGTATTGGAAGAAAAATGTCAGCTGAATTGAAGACAGCCAATCAAAAGAAACAGAAATCAAAAGGCATGGGCAACATCAAAAAACGCATCCAGATTTTGAACGATATGTACAAAAACAAGGTTGACGTGTCCATTGCTGATTTGAACACTGACCAAACGGGTACAAGGGTATCCTTAAAACTTAAAAAACAATGATGGAACTAAAGGCGGTCATTGTAGAAGATGAGGCCAACAGCCGCGAAATTCTTCGAAACTATTTGTCCAAATACTGTGAAAACATAACCTTGCTAGGGGAAGGCGCCACGATAGAGGAGGGATTACAACAAATTAAAAAGCACAATCCAGAATTGGTCTTTTTGGATGTGGAAATGCCCTTTGGCAATGCCTTCGACCTATTGGACCAAATTCCCGACCGTACTTTTGAAACCATTTTTGTGACGGCCTATAACCAGTACGCTATGGATGCACTCAATCATCATGCGGCTTATTATCTGATGAAGCCCATCAATATTGATGAGTTGATCAAGGCGGTCGACTACGTACGCGCCATCAAGGAAAAGGAAAATGCATTGGAGGGAGAGGTATTGCAAGCTCGTTCCGTAAAAGCGGAAGGAAAAATAACATTGCCCCAGCAAGATGGTTTCCAAGTGCTGGATGTTGCCGATATCTATTTTTGCAAAGCAGATGATAATTATACCGAAATATATCTCGAGAAAAAGAAAATTGTAGTAAGCAAAACCCTCAAATATTTTGAAGAAACCCTGCAATCCTATTCATTTGCTAGAATCCACAAATCGTATTTGGTGAATGTTGCCGAAGTAGTGAAATATAAAAAGGGCAAAGGTGGCAGTGTGGTACTGTCAAATGGGAAGGAACTTTCCGTTTCGGCATCCAAAAAGGCAGACCTATTATCGTATTTTCAATAAATTGTCATATCGGCCCAAGTCAAGGACGATAAATAAAATCAAAATGTATCAACATGATCATAAAACCAGTAAGGGGAAAATCCCCGGAGTTTGGAAAGGATTGTTTCATTGCAGAAAATGCAACCATCGTGGGCGAGGTGAGCATGGGCGACCAATGTAGTGTATGGTTCAATGCTGTAATCCGGGGCGATGTCCATTTTATCAAAATGGGAGATAAAGTGAATGTGCAGGACGGCGCGGTTATCCATTGTACCTATGAGAAATCCCCGACCACCATAGGGAACAACGTCTCCATAGGGCATAATGCCATAGTGCACGGTTGCACTATTAAGGATAATGTACTGGTTGGTATGGGCAGTATCATCATGGACGACTGTGTAGTGGAGAGCAATTCCATAATTGCCGCAGGGGCCGTGGTCACCAAAGGGACCCATGTTGAGGCAGGAAGTATTTACGCAGGAATGCCCGCCAAGAAAATAAAGGACATCAGTCCAGAACTTTCCAAAGGTGAGATAGACCGAATTGCCAACAACTATGTGAAATACTCCAGTTGGTTCAAAGAAGAGTAGCAATCGAGCAAACGATAATTCGAATATTCCCTATTTTTGTCCCACTCAAAAGAATAGACAACTATGAACGCATATATTTTTCCAGGACAAGGTGCACAATTTGTAGGTATGGGCTTGGACCTGTACGAAAATCACTCCGAGGCACAGGAGCTGTTTGAAAAAGCCAACGAAATTCTTGGTTTTTCCATTACGGACATTATGTTCGAAGGTACTGCGGATGACCTAAAACAGACCAAAGTGACCCAACCTGCCATTTTTTTGCACTCCGTAATCTTGAGCAAGGTGTTGGGCGATAGCTTTAAACCGGATATGGTGGCCGGGCACTCCTTGGGAGAATTCTCCGCCTTGGTGGCCAATGGTACCTTGAACTTTGAGGATGGTCTAAAATTGGTCTCGCAACGAGCCCTTGCCATGCAAAAAGCCTGTGAGATCCAACCAAGTACCATGGCAGCCGTTTTGGGATTGGAAGATGAGGTAGTGGAGAAAATCTGCTCCGAAGTAGAGGGCATCGTGGTGCCTGCGAACTACAATTGCCCCGGACAATTGGTAATTTCCGGCGAGGTAGATGCGGTTAACGTAGCCTGTGAAAAAATGAAAGAAGCCGGGGCACGAAGAGCCTTATTGTTGCCCGTTGGTGGTGCTTTCCATTCCCCATTGATGGAGCCTGCAAGGGAAGAATTGGCCGCAGCCATTGAAGCTACCGAATTTAAGACGCCTAGCTGCCCCATTTATCAAAATGTGACCACAACAGCGGTGTCCGACCCAAATGAAATCCAAAAGAACCTAATACTCCAATTGACCGCTCCCGTAAAATGGACGCAAAGCGTTCAGCAAATGGTAAAAGGAGGAGCTACATCCTTCGTGGAAGTAGGGCCGGGCAAGGTATTGCAAGGTTTGGTGAAAAAAATTCACAGTGAGGCCGAAACCAGTTCGGCATCGGTTTCCTAATTGGGGAAACACTTTATCCGAATAAATTGAGATTTAAACTAATAGGCAAGGATGTTCCTTGCCTTTTTCGTAATATTGGTTCACCCAACTTACCAACTACACGCAGGCAAAAAGAACGTAACTGAAACGCACGCAATAAATAATGCAAGCTCGGCTAAAAACAACCTCATCAACACCATGTGCCGCTATGGGTCGTGGTCGTATTTTGATTATTCTTTTTCTACTATTGGGTATCGGTGTTGGCTTTGGCCAAACGGTTTCCATAACCGCAAGCGAACCTAATGCCAGCGAGGCAGGCCTTACTTCTGGTGAGTTTACTATTTCTGTAACAGGAGGTACAGTTTTCTCAACCGTGGAAGTCTTTTTGGAAGTCGATGTGAGCAGTACGGCAACATCAGGAGTGGATTATACTGCATTGCCATCTTCTGTGAGTGTTCCCATTAATATTTTAAGTGGAGGTAATGGTTCAGAGACATTGGACGTCGATGTATTGCAAGATCCTCTGGTGGAGTTTGATGAAACAGTGATTGTTAATCTACTGGAAGATGATGATTATGATTTGGCTCCTAATCCTGCAAATAGAACAGCTACGGTAACTATTGTTAGCGAAGATGTCCCCGATGGTACCTGTACCAATTTGGCAGCCCCTAACTTAGATACCACAGAGCCCACAGTGTTCTGCGAGGCCATATTTGTGGATTTGGACAATTATGTTAACAATGTTAACGGACCTGGGGGAACCCAACTGGTGTGGTCCAGAAACCCTTCCCCAGATAACGTTGATGATCAAATTGACAGTAATATAGAAGATGGCTCCGGTGTTTATTATGGATTCTATTACGATAATGCCAATGACTGTTACGGCGCTAGCTTGGAGCTGGAACTGGAAAGAAATTTTACCCCTACCATTATAGAGACCACTGCGGAACAGATTTGTGGCTCGGGAACATCTGTATTAACGGTTACAGCTGAGGTAGAGGACTTGAGCGCCATAACCTATAGCTGGTTCGATAGTTTGGATGCAAATGCAAGTCCTATCGCAACAGGAACCACCTTTGAGACCGGAGAGTTAACGGAAACAACCTCTTTTTATGTTTCCGCCGCGTCCAATGAATGTGCTTCCGAACGCAAGGAGGTTGTGGTCACCGTGAATAATGAACCTTTGGCCGGAGCTCCGATAGATGGATTGCAAGCATGTAATGTCTCCAGTGATGAAGGGCCAAACACTTTCGATTTGGATGATGGGCTTATTGGTCAAGATCCTGGGACTTGGACTGTAATTACCGACCCATCTAATGGAAATGTGACCATTGGTGCCGAAAATGTGGTTGATTTTACCGGGCTTCCCAGTGGGGATTACATTTTTGAATATACCACGAATACTGTTGGAAACTGTACGGAAACAGCTTCGGCACAGATCACCATAACCGTACAGGATTGTATTTCCAATGAAGCCATTGATTTGGCCATAACAAAAACGGTGGAAGGTAGGGATGCCTATTTGTTAGGGGAAGAAATAGTTTTTGTCATCAATGTTGAGAATGTGGATGAAAATTTGGTGATGGATATTGTGGTCACCGATATGCTTGATGAAAATTTTGAATTCTTGAATGCGGAAGCAACCTTAGGGAACTATGATTCAGGTACTGGAGAATGGACCATCCCGGAAATGACCCCTGCCGATTTGAATGCAACACTCACCATAACAGTAAGAGCAAGAGGTGTAGGGGATATTCCGAATACGGCAGCATTGGTATCCTCGGTGCCTGTGGATGGAAATCCTGAGAACAACACGGGCACTATATCCGTGAACGTAAATCGAAGCCAATGTGTTTATCCAGGCACTATATGTAATATTTTCTCGCCCAATGGGGACGGGTACAACGATACCCTTACCTTGGTTGGCGACCACCTATTCCCCAATAATACATTTGAAGTATTCGACCGCTACGGCAATAGCGTTTTCCAAATGGATGGATATGATAGTTCTTGGGACGGAACAGGCAAGAATGGCGATTTGCCCAAGGGTACCTATTTCTATGTTCTGGACTTGAATGGAGACGGAACGGATGTGTTAAAAGGATGGATACAAATTGTAAGAGACAACTAAAATGCCAGATATAAAAAGTTTGTTGAAATACCGAATATCGTTGCTCACACTTTGCACGGCCCTTGGCTCCATGTACGGGCAAAAGGAGCCGCAGTACACCCAGTACATGTACAATATAGGTAGTTTTAACCCTGCGTACGTAGGTACTGTGGAAAGCCCTGAAATAATCGGATTGTACCGTTCGCAATGGATGGATATCGATGGAGCCCCTACAACCATTCGTGCAGGTGCCAATATCCCTTTTAAGAATGAAAAAATGGGATTGGGAATCAATGTGGTGAACGATGTTCTAGGGCCATCCACCCAAACATATTTTGATATTGCCTATTCCTATCAAATCCAATTATCTCAAGAAACCAAGCTCTCTTTTGGGCTTAATGTAGGAGGTTCATCACTTATTATGGACTACTCCAAAGGTAGTTTTGAGAACCCATCGGATCCCTCACTGTTTTTTGATAATTATAGTCATTTTTACCCAACAGTGGGGGCAGGGCTTTTTATGTACCATGAAGAAGATTGGTACCTTGGGGTCTCCGTGCCCAACTTTTTGACCAATGCACTGTACAAAAACGAAGTGGCCACCATTGTAGAAGATAATATGCAATTCAATGCCATTGGAGGGTATGTGTTCAAATTGGGAGAACAGACCAAGTTTAAGCCCGCTTTTTTGGTAAATTACTTAGAAGGTTCCCCGGTGACGGTAAACCTATCGGCGAACTTTCAGTTTTTGGACGCCCTTACCATTGGTGGGTCGTATCGATTGGACAATGCTGTGAGCGGATTGGCTGGGCTCCAGATTTCTAATGGCATGTTTATCGGATATTCTTATGATTACGCTACCAATGGTCTGGGTGAATACAGCGGTGGTTCCCATGAGGCGATCATCAAGTTTTATATAGGTCGAGGCGGTTTTGGTTCCGGAGGCAATAGGTCCAAGGATAAAAAATCGAACGACAATAAAGGAAAGCAAATAGATTCCCCTAGATTTTTCTAACATGAGCCAAGTAAAAAACATACAATTGACACTTTGGGCTTGCCTGCTGGGCATGGTGTTCGGCTTTGCTCAAAAAAGAAATTCCCCTGGAGATGTCTTCTTTTTTCAGTACGAATATCAAAAAGCGGTCGATGCTTATGAGAAGCAACTTTCAAAAGGAGTTCTCACAAAAAAGCAGTTCCTTAATCTGGCAGATGCTTATTTTGAAGTAGATAATTTTGAAAAAGCGTCCAAGACCTACATGGAAATCTTTGGAAAGGATTCTTTGATGGATGCCCATCATTACAACAAGATGCTTAGAAGCCTGTCCCAAAATCCCAATACCGAAGGAACGACTGAATTTTTAGCCAAAGTTTCGTCGAGTTTTCCCAAAGAATTGATGGAAAACATGGAGTTCAATAAGCAACTTTTGGAAAACGGTTCACAAGAAAATCAGTTAGAGTATGATATCTTCAATTTGAACGGAAATAGTCCCCAAACCGATTTTGCTCCAAGCTTTTATGACAGTAAGCTTTTGTTTTCCAGTGGACGCCAAGTCAATAAAAAATTGCGATATGAGCCAGGCAATGAAGGGTACTTCCATATTTATGAGTCCAACATTCAGCCTACTGGCCTAGTTGCCTCCGTACAGTTGTTCAAATCGTTGAAGGATACGGATTACCACGAAGCAACACCATTCTATTCATCAAAATTGAACAGTGTTTTTTATGTGCTGTCCAACACCGAGAATGGGGAACTTGCCTTTGATTCCAACGGAAAGAATGCCTTGGCAATTGCCAAACAGGCCATTGGGGGGTCATATCAGTTGTTGTTAAAAGATTTGAGTACTTCTTTCTATTATCCTTTTTATGATGATGCTAGCGGTAAGCTTTATTTTTCGGCTGATTTTGAGGATAGTTATGGCGGTACGGACATCTATTATGTGTACACCAATAATGGGCAGGTAATGTCCGCTCCAATCAATTTGGGACCGCGAATCAATTCACCCGGAAACGAGGTTGCCCCGTACATATTTGAGAACAGTCTTTATTTCGCGTCCGATGTGTTTTATGGTCTTGGTGGTATGGATATCTATAAATCCAACATAGAGGATGATGGTTTTGGGATCCCCATCAATTTGGGAGAACCCATCAACACCGAATTCGATGATTTTGGGATGATAATCCGTAACGAAGGGGATGGCTTGTTGGGCTATATTGCATCCAACCGTAAAGGAGGTAAAGGAAAGGATGATATATACGGGTTTAAGGTGGATGAAAAACCAGGTCTCAAGACTATCACATTTAAAGGTACTGTGGTAAACCGGAGCGGTTCTTCCAAAACGGTTTCCAATGTAGAAATTGGTCTTTGGGACATGAACGGGACTGTGTTGGCAAAAACAACTTCGGATGAAAATGGGGAATATCGTTTGGAAATTCCATACGAGAGCGAGTTGGTATTGGATGCATCCAAAGAACGATATTCAAGATATATCAAGAAATTTGTACAGGATGAATTGGATGCTTTACAGAATACCACTTTCGATATTCCCGTTTCACTTTATGATGATCTAGTGGAAGAAAGGGAAGGTCAAAAAGTAGTGAAATTGGATGACTTTTATTTTAATACCGGGTCCACACAACTGAATGACGGTATCAAACAGGAGCTTGCCAAAGTTGTTGACTTCGTCAAAGCATTCCCAGATGCCCAACTACGAATAGAAACCTATACGGACAGTCGAGGAGGAAGCAGCACCAATTTTAAGCTTACACAAGCACGTTCCGATGCCATTAAAAAATATTTAGTGGAAAGTGGTGTGCCGGCCACAACTATTTTATACTCTATTGGCTATGGAGAGGATAAAATCTTGAACAATTGTACCAATGGAGTGTTCTGTTTGGAAACATTGCACAAAAAGAACCAACGTTCCTTGGTGGTGGTTCTCAACGATAATGTCCTGTTCGATTAATTAAATCAACAGCATCCAGCAATAGTACAAAGCAAACAGTGATAAAAAAAGCATTCCACAGTACGTTAATATCCTGAGTCCTATTTGTGGTCTGTGCTCTTCAGGCATATCCTTGCCTGTTACTGTTTTAAGGTTCATCCATCCCAGTAATGGTGCAAAAACAAAGGATACAAATGTGGCTAGGGCCACGAGATTTCCCATGTTGGCACTGAACAAACTTATAACGATCCAGTTGATCCAAGCCATTGCAATGACCATCAAAGCAAAGGTATGTCTGCCATTGTAAATGTTTTTTTGGGGAAACAGTTTCTGAAGGACATCCAAGCTTACCCTGGAAATGGCATCATGGGCCGTCATACAAGTACTGAACATGGTTGCGAATGCCGCAACGGCAATAAAGAAATAGGCCCAACTCCCAATATGGGTTGTAAAGAGACTTACCAGTTGGTCTGCAAAGATTACGGAATTATTGCTAAGTTCAATTCCTGTTCCGTAGAGGGTCATCCATCCAATAATCATAAAAAACAGGGCCAGAACCGCTGTCAGAATATATCCAACATTGAATTCTTGCAATGCAAGTTTAAGCGATGGCTTGTTCTTCATGGTTTTTAAATTTTCCATGCCCCATAAACTCACCCATCCAGATGCTTCTACGGCTGTTGGCATCCATCCAACTAGCCCGATCAAAAATAAAATTCCGACCTCGTTGAAAATCTCGGGTCTTTGGTAAGATGCGGCATTAGGTACCGGACCTTTTTGTAACACCATAACAGTTGTTATCAAGAGAGCGATAAAGAGAATGGTAATTACGGCTTTCAAAGAATTTTCCAGAAATCGATATTTCCCAATGATGAGCAAAAGACTTATGAATACAAAAAGTCCAAATGCAATCGCCCCCGCTCCCAAGGAAGTTACCTCGAACAAGTTCATGAACAATCCAGCGGTCACAACATACAATGCCGCCAAAATGGTAAAGGTGGAAATCAACGTTACAAAGGTATAGATGTACAAATAGGTCTTTCCTAGATTGGTATACCCCTCTATCAAGCTTTTTTCCGTTACCGTGGTGTACCGTATCCCAAATTCAAAAAAAGGATACTTGAGCAAATTGGCCAAAATAATGGGAATCACCATCACCCATCCATATTGGGCTCCTGCTTTGGTGGACAGTACCAAATGCGATGTGCCAATGGCCATACTGGCGAACAATAGGCCAGGGCCAAGCGCTTTCAACAGTGCCTTCATGCAGCTTGTTTGTTAATTTTCAGGCAGGAAGATATGTTTTTTTGTTGAAATTTTTCAGTTTCCTGTGGTGACAGTCTTTTATTCTTTTCCTAAAAGTGATTTTTGGAACAGCTTAAAAATACGGGTATATTCATCCGTCCAACTACTTGGTTCCACAAAGCCATGTCGCTCTACGGGATACACTGCCATTTCCCAGTTTTCCTTGCCAAGTTCTATCAGCTTTTGCGATAGGCGTACCATGTCCTGAAAATGCACATTATCGTCCACCATACCGTGAAGAATCAAAAGGTCACCCTGTAATCCATCTGCAAAATAGATAGGGGAGCTTCGTTTATAGGCCAAACTGTCGGTGGCAGGCGTGTTCAATATTCGAGCCGTGTAGCCATGGTTGTAGGCCGCCCAATCGCCCACGGAACGTATTGCCCCTCCGGCACTAAATGTTTCCGGCGCGTTGAACATTCCCATTAATGTAATAAACCCGCCATAGGAACCACCGTAGATTCCGATTTTGTCTGAATCAATACCGTATTTCTCCTTTAGCATATTGGCGCCGTCCACTTGGTCGGAAAGATCCTTCCCGCCCATGTGACGGTAGATTCCAGTCCTCCAATCCCGTCCATAACCAGCACTTCCACGATAATCAATATCAAGTACTGTATAGCCATTGTCAACCAAAAGATTATGGAACATATACTCCCTAAAATAAGAGCTCCACCATTTATGTGCATTTTGAAGATAGCCCGCACCATGTACAAAAATTACGGCTGCTTTGTTTTTTACAGATGCATCCGCTTGGTAGAGTCTGGCATGTACTTCCGCGCCATCGGATGCGTTAAAAGTGATGATTTCAGGGTCCTTCCAGTCGTAGGATTTAAATTCATCCGTATTGGAGTGGGTGATTTGTTCGGCTTCTTTATTTTCTCCGGTCTCTACGGGATTATCTTTGATAAACAATTCGGTAGGTTTGTTGGAGTAGGAGTATAAAATTGCCATTTTTTTCTCATCGGGAGAGAGTACTACATCATTTCTACCCGTCTTGTTGGTCAACTGTTCCCATTTACCTCCTTTTAGTTTCATGCTGTAAAACTGTCGGTCTCCGGGGTGCGTTTTATTGGAAGTAAAGTACCACCTGTCTTTATCTGTGGAGAGGAAAGCATCGTAAATTTCAAAAGAACCCGAGGTAAGGGCATCTGTTTTCTTACTGTCGATATCTACGGTATATAAATGGGAGTAGCCTGTTTTTTCCGACATGAACCAAACCTTATCATCACCGGGCATCCATCCGAGCGAGCCACCGCCCCATCTGCCAATTCCAGGGCCGGCGATCCAAGCCTCATCATGCTGGCGGTCCAATTGTTCTACTTTTCCCGTTTTTGGGTCCAGCAATACAATCCAACGGTCTTTGTAATCGTTGGCTTGAATATCCAGCACAGCTTTTGTTCCGTTTGAATTCCAAGTTGGGCCATTAATAAAACCGATGCGATTATCATTTTCATATGTTTTATCAGGATAATCCTTGGTGTATTCCGGAATGTAATCCAAACCTTCCAAATTGTCTAAAACCACCGGATAGCTCTTTCGAGCTTTAATGTCATAAATGAACATTTCGTATTCCGTAGGTTCGTCTCCCACTTTGGAACGTGTGTTCTGGTCTTCGGTATAGCCGGATTCTGTTACAAAATGAGGCACAATGGTGCCTTTGGAATCGGGTCTGTCAATCAATACATAAGTGATAAAGCTACCGGAAGGGTCAATTTCCAGATTGATTACCGGCTTGCCCTTGGTTTCAATTTCTAGGGGCTCCAAGGCTTCCAACTGACTGCTTATCTCTTCCCCTCTGTCATTTTTTGCCTTACGCTCCTGCAAAACATCGAATATTTCCAATTGGTCCTGGTAAAGCCATTCATCTTTGGAATCACGTTGCGGTTCTTTGTTTTTTGATTTTACGAACCTCGTTTTTTGCTCAAGAAGACCGGAGGCAATGTTCCAAGTAAATAGCTCGTCATTTTTCTCAAAAGCGATGCTCTTGCCATTATCCGTAAAATGCGGACCACTTTCCCTAGCTTGTGTTTTGGTAATTGGTTTGGATTGATAGGTATTGAGGTCCAACAAGAAAATATCGCCGTTTTTTGAATAGACCGCTTGTGTTTTGTCTTGATTATAGATCAATCGGGATGAGGGGAGTGAGTTGGCCGTTAAAAAATCAATTTTTTTGGTATCCTTGGTAGAAACGGAATAGGCATATAATGAATCGCTAAGGGAGCCGTCTGGATTCCAATCAAAATACAATGTTTTGCTATCAGTGGCCCAATGAGCATTGGACGGTCTAGGGCCTACGAAGGCGTCACCTTGCATTATATCCTTGATCTGTAAAGAAGAAATATTGCCCTTTTGTGCGGTTAATAAACCTAGGCCAATAAGAAAGAATGCAAGGAAAGTAGAGGTTCTTAGCATGGTGGTAGAATTTTTTTTGATAAAGTTAGTTTGTCAAATATCGTTTATTTTGATGAGTTTATTGAATAGGAAACTTAAAGGAAAACTAGAAAACTCCTCGGTTTTATTCGTAGAAAAAGTATCTTTAAAACGAACAAAAGGTAACTAAGATTAAATCATTTCATTTAATTTTTTGAATTTCAATCAATTAAATTAAATCAAACCAACAAATGCAGATAATAGAGAATTCCACGGTGTACGATGCGATCATCGTAGGCTCGGGCGCCGGGGGCGGCATGTCGGCGAAGGTACTGTCGGAGGCCGGCCTAAAGGTTGCCGTAGTGGAGGCGGGCCCGTTCTTCGACCCTGCGAAGCCGGAGCACCAGACCCAGCTGAAG